>Ga0209166_10000242_pt1 | contig 70243 bp, 52 predicted proteins | sample Coa_R1_3_FD_187151 | JGI IMG/M metagenome (GOLD analysis project Ga0209166, IMG submission 187151) | Surface soil microbial communities from Centralia Pennsylvania, which are recovering from an underground coalmine fire - Coalmine... | ecosystem: Environmental > Terrestrial > Soil >...
GATCGCGCCCATCGCTTTTATGCGAGGGCGAACCCTGAACGACTCATTCGTGATTCTCGACGAAGCGCAGAACACCACGTCCGAGCAGATGAAGATGTTTGTCACCCGCTTAGGATTCAATTCGAAGGCGGTGATTACTGGCGACGTCACGCAGATCGACTTGCCCAACGCCCGCCGTAGCGGCCTGCTGGAGGCAGTCGAGGTTTTGAAGAACGTCGAGGGACTGGCATTTGTGCACTTCGACGAAAGTGATGTCGTGCGGCATCACCTGGTGCAGCGCATCGTGCGCGCCTATGACGAGCACAAGGCTAGGGTCGCGGAGGAGCAGATGCTATTGTTGGCCGAGCCGAAGGGTGAAGATACCAGTGCCGCCGACAAGCCATCAGCTGAGGGAAAACCTGCTTCGGCTGAATCAAAGGGCCAGGTCTGACCTATCTAGCAGGCGGGCTGCACCCTCCTATTACCTTCAGGGGCGCGGTGAAGCCTGGAGGTCCGTAGCTTGGTAATTCTCGACAAAAAAGTCGCGGGGCTGAGCCAAAGGGCGCTGGAACGTTTCGTGATGAAGGCCCGGCGGGCGGTCCGCCTGCGCGGAACGGTCAACGTGCTGGTCACCAGCAGCACGGCCATGCGTTCGCTGAATCTTCGTTTTCGCGAGAAAAGCAAGCCCACGGATGTCTTGTCGTTTCCTTCCGCATCGTCATCTCATAACGGCGGCCAGCGAGCGGGATTGGCCGGGGAGATCGCGATTTCCGCCGACATTGCCCGGCAGAATGCCGCCCGCCTGGGTCACACAACTGCCTTGGAAATCAAGCTTTTGGCCCTACATGGAATTCTGCATCTGGCGGGCATGGACCATGAGCGCGATAATGGTGAGATGGCGCGGATGGAAGCGCGTTTACGAAGTGTGCTGAGGCTTCCCACAGGCCTGATCGAGCGCGGCCTGTCCGATGAGGACAACTCCAAGGGGCGGCGTCCCGGCAGATTCCACAAGGGGACGGTATGAGTCTCGGTGTCTTGTTCGCGCTGTTTCTTTTGATGGGTCTTCTAACGCTGGTCTCGTACGTGGACCGCGTGTATCAGGAGGCCGGGAAGTTCCTTTCCCGCGAATTCCAAGACAACATCGACGTCTTCGAGCAACGAGTCGAGCCGAAGCTGGGTGTCAGCCGCAGCCGCGCATCGCTTTCGATGGCAGTCCTCACCCAGCTAACTTTGGCGGCGGTCGCTTTCCTGATCGGGTTTCTGGTTTTCACGGATCCGTTTTGGAATGTCTACGAGATTTTGCAGGCGACCATCGTTCTGCTCCTCATCGTGATTCTCTGCAACCGTTTTTTGCCGTTTGTATTCTTTTCGCGCACCAAAGGCGAATGGCTGATTCGCTGGACCCCGTTCTTGAAAATGCTGATGTACATGGTTCGTCCCGTCACCCTGGTTTTGGGCTTTCTACAGTCGGTAGCCTCTCTGACCAAGCAGAACACCAGGGAGGAGCCGGAAACATCGGCCGAGGCCGTGGATGCGCTCATCGAGGCCGGGCAGGAAGAGGGAATTATTCAGGAAGGGGACCGTGATCTCATCCAGTCGGTCGTGGAATTCAGCGGCAAGACAGTGCGCGAGGCGATGAAGCCCCGTCCGGCTATGTTTGCCGTGCCTTCGAATACCACCGTAGAGCGGTTCATCGAGATGCTCCGCACCAAGCACTATTCCCGCGTGCCGGTATATGAGAGCAGCATTCACAACATCAAAGGCATCGTTTATACGCAGGATGTCTTGCAGGTGCCCGACAGCGAAGCGCATGTGCGCACGCTGGATACGATTATGCGGCGCGATGTTTACTTCGTTCCAGAAAGCAAGCTGGGAAGTGATTTGCTGCGCGAGATGCAGAAGCAGAACATTCGCATGGCAATTGTGGTCGATGAATACGGCGGGGTGGCGGGGCTGGTCACAATAGAAGATCTGGTCGAAGAGATCGTTGGCGAGATTCGCGATGAGCGGGATAAACCCGAGGTGGTGCGCGATGGCGAACGCTCGTTCATCGTTTCCGGGGGAATGGACGTCGATCGCCTGAACGAACTCTTCGGGGCCAGGCCGGAGGGGAAAGAATCAGCTACCATTGCCGGCTTAGTAAGCGAGTTGGCCGGCAGGATCCCACGCAAGGGCGAGATTATCGAAGACGATGGGCTGCGCTTTGAGGTTCTGGAGTCTACCGATCGCAAGGTGGAACGCGTACGGGTCACGGCTGTGCAGCCTCGGCAGTTGAAGCTGATGTAACAGGTGGCAGCCTCGAGTGAATGTTTTTACCGCCGGGTTCTGTCTGCAAGCTGGTGCGAAGTGGCCTAAGATGAAGATGCCAGGCATTCTTGGCTAAGAGCTAAGAGCTAAGAGCTAAGAGCTAAGAGCTGGAATCTTCTTTCATGCCATTTCGCTCCGGTTTCGTGTGCATTCTCGGGCGCCCCAACGCGGGCAAGTCCACCTTGCTGAACGCGCTCGTGGGCGAGAAACTGGCCATCATTTCGCCGAAGCCTCAAACCACTCGCAATCGCATCCAGGGCGTGGTTCATATTCCCAAACGAAAAGGCAAGGGTGGAGGGCAGATCGTTCTCATTGATACGCCTGGTGTGCATAAGCCGGATAGTTCGCTGGGTCGCAAGATGATGGTCGAAGTGCGCGAGGCTTTAGAAGGGTGCGACCTGGTGCTCGTGATTATGGATGTCACGCGCAAGCTGGATCCGCGCGATGAATTTGCCCTCGCTCTTCTGCGGCGCTCCAGCACGAAGGCATTTTTGATCCTGAACAAGGTTGACCTGATTCGCGAAAAATCGAAGCTGCTGCCGCTCATCGAGGAATACCGGAAGCTGTATGACTTCGCGGAGGTGTTCCCGATTTCAGCGCTCAAGCGCAACGGGCTCGATTTGCTTCTCGATCGTGTGCTCTCGGTTCTTCCCGCGGGGCCGGCCTATTTTCCCGAAGATCAGGTCACCGATCAGCCGGCACGATTTATGGCCGCGGAGATCATCCGCGAGCAGGTGCTGCTCAATACCAGCGAAGAGATTCCTTACGCAACCACGGTGATCGTCGACAGCTTCGAAGAAGGCGAGCGGTTGACGAGGATTGCCGCGACCATTTATTGCGAGCGCCAGGGACAAAAAGGAATTCTGGTCGGCAAGGGCGGGCAGATGTTAAAAAAGATCGGCACATCGGCCCGAATCCAGATCGAGCGCATGTTGGGGATGAAAGTATTTCTAGAGCTTTATGTGAAGGCAGAGCCGGGGTGGCGTGATTCACGGCGCTTTGTGGATGAACTGGATTGGCGACGTCAACTGGAGCAGCGCATGCTGGAGCAAGGCGCGGAAAAACCCAGCGCAGATGTCCCGCACGATCTGGCCCAGACAGAAGACTAACGTTGTGATATGGTAGCGAGGCTTCAAATCAGCTCCCCATTGCCCAGTTCCAGTGGCAGCAACTACAATCGAAGCAGTCAAAGGGCACAAGGGACGGAACGAACGAGCGAACCATGGAAGCTGGGGATTCTCCCGAAGAACACTTACCGGAGTACGATTTCGATCCAGACAAGCTGAACCTGCGCGTGCGCGTCACGCTGGCGGCGGACCGCAAGTCCGTGGACCCAGTTGTCGAGCAGGTGATGCAAGCCGTGCGCGAGATGAAGTGCGTGAACGGCAAGGAAGACGCGATCGAACTGTCTCTGCAGGAAGCGCTGGCCAATGCCGTGGTGCACGGCGCAAAAGAAGATCCCAGCAAAACCATCGAATGCCTGGTGGCATGCGACGAACAGCGGGGCATTCTCATCATCGTGCGCGATCCCGGCCCGGGCTTCGATCCCAGTGCGATTCCCAGTTGCACGATGGGAGAGCATCTCTATTCCAATCACGGGCGTGGAATTTTTCTCATCAACCAATTGATGGACGAGGTGAAGTTCCACAAGAACGGCACCGAAATTCACATGGTGAAGCGGTAGCCCTGCCGAATGCGTGTTATCCCGGAGCCAGTTGCGTAGCGTTCATGCGGCTAGTGGTGTTGGAAGCGAAGTCCACGGCTGGAAGCGCTTTCAATTGCTCCAGCAATTTCTCGAATCCCGGCATAGCGCGCACGGCGGCCAAGCCTGGGTCTGACGAAAACCAGCGGTGGTCCCGCCAGCCTGCTTCCACAGCCTGGGCCAGCATATCCACTGCACGATTCAGTTCCTCGGTACGTATGTACGCCTTGGCAAGGGCGTAGCGCAGTTCCCCGAGAGACGCACCCCACACCCAGGTGTGCGGGGAACGTGACACCTCGCTCAGTTGGGTAAGGGCGTCGGCAATCATTTGTCGCGCTCGCGATGGATCTTCCGTCGCAGCATAGCCTTCGCTCATTCCCGCCAACGTTAAGGCAAGCATGCGCTGTTTTCCCAACATGCGCGGATATTCTTTCACCAGGCGGGATGCGCGCCGAAACTCTACCAGCGCGGCTTCGGCATCGCCCTGTCGCAGCAGGATATCGCCGAGTCTGCAGGCGGTGAGCGTAAGAAACGCTTCCCGATAGACGTGGTCGCAGGATTCCAGTGAAGTCCTGCCTGCGAAGTACAATTCGCACGCCCTTTCAGGTTTCCCCCGGCGATCTGCGACTGTGCCGAGCAGAGTACCGGCACCGATGAAGTATCCGAAACCGCTGCCTCGCCGCTCGATTTCGTAACCCTTTTCTAGAAACCTTTCAGCGTCATCGTATTCTCCACAAGCCAAAGCAAGGTGACCAAGGCAAAGCCATGAGGGACCCCATCGCGAATCCACATAGGCTGCATTCAGCAAAGATCGAGTGGCGAGTTGATAGGCTTCGGACTCCGGTTTTTCGGTCTCGGCCATATAACCCACGCTGAGAAAATAATGCGACAGGACGAGATCAGGTTGGCGCTGTACGCCGAGAATCCCAGTGCGGATGCCCTGTTGCACTTTCCCCTGCCGCACGTAAGCGTAGGTTAACCAGGGATACGGTTCTCCAAGTTCAGGATCGAGTTCCAATGCGCGTTCGCAATAGCGGGCGGCAGAATCGAGGTCTGCGGGATCAGTGCGATGGATGAAGCGCATGGCGTGCGTGGCCCCAAGAGCGGCGTAGGCCAAGGCGTAGTTAGGATCAAGCGCGACGGCGCGCTCCAAATGTTGGCGAGCGCGCTCCAGGGAATCCTTGCCAAGCTGATAAAAATGCTGACGTCCCTGGGAGTACTGTTCGTAGGCCTCGAGGTGCATGGTTTCGGGTGCGGCGATTCGGTCCATGGCGCTGCTATCGACTTTGACCTCGAGTGCGGACATCACCCCGGCGACCACGCGGTCCTGCAATTCAAAAACCTCTTCCCATGAGCCGTCGGCTTTGGCGATTGGAGTTTCGTCGCCGGTCGAAACCTCAAGCACTCGCGGGAGGATGCGCAAGCGGCCGCCAGCGCGCTGAAAGCTGCCGAGCACCAACCAGCGTGCGCCTACTTCGCGGCCCAATGCGACCAATCCGGCTTGGCCTGAAGCAGCGTGCCGCCTGACTGCTTCCTGCAGGCGTTCACGTGTGATGACTCTGACCAGCTTCAGTCTCTTAAGGTCTGAGGTAAGAGTCTCGGCCAAACCGGTACCCAGCCAGTTCACACTTGCATCGTCAGACGTATTCTGGAAATCCAGCACGGCGAGAACGGGCATGGCCGGCACGGGCTTGGCGTGCGGTCCGGTTCGGGAAATGGCTTCTCGTATCGAGCGCCCGAATTCCAACGCGGTTTGCGGGCGTTGATCCGGTTGGAACGACAGTGCATTCAAAATGCAAGCTTCCAGCGCGGAATCAATCAGCGGATTGTGGTTGCGCGGGGACGGCACTTGTCCGGTCAGAATGGCACTAACCAAAGCGGCTTTGTCCATGCCTTCGAACGGGAGGTAGCCACATGCCATCTGGTACACAACGACTGCGAAGCTGTAGATATCGCTGCGCTGGTCACCGGGCTGTCCCCGGAGCACTTCCGGTGGGGCATACTGCAGCGTGCCCAGCCATGATCCGGGAGCAGTTAATAACGATGCGGTACGGTCGTTGCGCTCTGCGAGTTTTGCTAGGCCGAAGTCGAGCAGCTTCACGCGGCCTTCCGGCGTCACGATCATGTTGGCGGGCTTGATATCGCGATGCAGAATGCCGTGGCGGTGCGCGTGCTCAAGCGCTTCAGCAATTTGAAAGCTGTAGTCGGCGAGACGATCTTTGGAGAACGGTCCAGCGGCAAGTTCTTCTTGCAAGGTCTTACCTGAAATGTATTCCATCGCCAGGAATTGAGTGTCTGCGGTCTCGCCAATCTCGTAAAGAATCGCGATGCCGGGATGGTTCAGTGTGGCTACAGCGCGGGCCTCGCGCAAAAACCGTTCGCCGCGGCCTTCGTCCACCGCGAACTCGGGGGGAAGTATCTTCAGCGCGACTTGGCGGTCCAGGCGAATATCTTCCGCAAGATAAACGATGCCCATGCCGCCAGCACCTAGTTTCTGCAGGATGCGATAGTGCGAAATGGTTTGCCCGACCATAAGAGCAAAGCCTGGATGCTGGGGTATGGTAGGACGGCGTCGGCGCTAAGTCAAAGTTTGCGCACTTACTCTCGGGCGGCGATTCCTAGAGCTTTCATCTTGCGGTAAAGATGGCTGCGCTCCAGACCGAGCACTTCGGCGGCGCGGGTGACATTGCCGTGATTTTCATCCAGTTTCTTCAGAATGTAGTCACGCTCGTAAGCATCGCGCGCCTGGTGCAGGGTGGAGAACTCGCCTTTGGGCGCGCGCCGGCTGCCGTCACGGTAGACCAGCGGAGGCAGGTGCTTGCTGTCGAAACGCGTGGTCGTGGGATTCATGATGACGATTCGTTCGATCACGTTGCGCAATTCGCGGACATTGCCGGGCCAGGAATAGCGCATCAGGACTTCGATCGCATCATCGCTGATTTCTCGCGGGCGCCGGCCATAGGTCGCGGCCAGTTCCTTCAGAAAGTGTCGCGTGAACAGGGGGATATCTTCCTTGCGCTCGCGCAGGGGAGGAACGAAGAAAGGAATGACGTTGAGACGGTAGAAAAGATCTTCACGAAAGTTGCCGCGAGAGATTTCCTCTTCGAGGTCTTTGTTGGTTGACGCAATCACTCGCACGTCCACGGTGATGGTTTCGTTGCTGCCCACTGGCGTGAAGCGCTGTTCTTCCAGGGTACGCAGCACTTTTGACTGCGTCTTGAGGCTCATATCTCCGACTTCATCGAGGAAGAGCGTGCCGCCGTGGGCTTTCTGGAATTTGCCTTCTTTGTCCGCCGCGGCTCCGGGAAAAGACCCCTTGTGGTGGCCGAAGAGTTCGCTTTCGATCAAGTCTTCGGGAATGGCAGCACAATTGACCTCCACGAAAGTTTCGTCCTTGCGCAGGCTCTGCGCGTGAATTGCGTGCGCAACGAGTTCCTTGCCGGTACCCGATTCGCCATAAATCAAAACTCGCCCGTTAGTCGGCGCCATTAGGCCAATCTGCTGGCGGAGAGCCTTCATGGGAATGCTGTCGCCGACGATCAGGCTCTTGGTCTGAAGCTGTTTCTTCAGGTCAACGTTTTCTCGCTGCAGTTTCTTTGACTCGATCGCATTCTTGACCACGATCAGTGTGCGCTCGATCCGCAGGGGCTTTTCGAGGAAGTCGTAAGCGCCGAGTTTGGTGGCGCGCACCGCTGTCTCAATGGTGCCGTGGCCGGAGATCATGATGACTTCGGGAGGGTTCTCTAGCTCGCGAACCTTCGCTAACGTGTCCAGACCGTCGACCCCGGGAAGCCATATGTCGAGCAGGATCACGTCGAATGGGGTCTTGCGCACGATTTCAAGGCACGCCTCGCCGCTTCCCACCGAAGACGTGGAGTAACCTTCGTCGGCCAGAACGCCCGCCAGCGAATCGCGAATGCCTGCTTCGTCGTCAACGATGAGAATGCTATGCATGTTGGGGGATGGCGGCCGCCGGCGTGGATTCGGGCACAACCGGAAGCTCCACGATGAAGCGCGTGCCCACGGGCTGATTCTCCTCGACCCGGATGGAGCCATGGTGGTCCTCGACAATCCGGCTCACGATCGCGAGGCCTAAGCCCGTACCGCGTTTCTTGGTGGAGAAGTACGGCAGGAAGAGCTTCTCTTTGAGTTCGCGCGACACGCCGTGACCGGTATCGGAAACCGTGATCTCGACGGCATCGCGGCTGGCCACCAGAGCGGTGGAGATTTCGATTTCGCGTACGACGGAATTCTGCGAGGCTTCTGCCGCATTGTCCACGAGATTGGCGACCGCTCGTTTGAGGGCTTCGTTGTCGGCCATAACCTTGGGCAAATCGGTGGCCAGTGACTTACGCACAGAAACTCCATCGAGCCGGCCGTTAAACATAGCCAAAGCGCTTTCGATGATCTCGTTGATATTGGCAGGCTCCGGCTTAGCAATCGGGAAGCGGGCGAGCGTCGAGAACTCATCCACCAGGCGGCGCACGGTTTCGACCGCACCGGCAATGGTTTCCGCCGACGACCGCACAAGGCTCAGTGACGCTGGATCATCTGGAGTGGCGCGGTCCAGATGCCGCTGGATGCGTTCGGCCGAAAGCGCGATCGGGGTAAGCGGGTTCTTGATTTCATGCGCCACGCGGCGGGCCACTTCTCGCCACGCGGCCTGCTTCTGGCCCTTCAGCAAGTCGGAGAGATCCTCAAACACGACGACGTAGCCAGAGCGTTCGCCCTGATGCCTCAGCGTGGCTACCGTGACGGCGACGTTCAACGTTCCACGTGGCAGTTGGATTTCCATCTGGCTGTTGGTCATCCCCATGCGATCGCCGCGGCGAAGCAGAGGCTCGAAATCCTCGAGAACTTCAGGAGGAAAAACTTCCGACAAAGACGCACCCAGCAGAATCTGCGGGGCAGTATAGTGCCCGGGTTCGGGATGGAACATGCGCAGCAGGGCTTGATTGACGTGGGTGACGCGGCGGTTCGAATCAAGCGAGAGCACGCCAGTCGGAATATTTTCGAGAATCGTCTCCATGTGCCGGCGGCGCTGGTTGAGTTCAGTATTGGCAGCGCTCAAGTCGCGGGTGGAGGCTTCGAGTTGCTTGCGGCTGCCTTCCAGGTCTTCCGCCATGCGGTTGAAGGAGCGCACCAGATCACCGATTTCATCCGCCGAGCTGACGTCCACGCGATAGTCGAGCCGCCCACGGGAGATGGCCTGGGTGGCTTCCGCTAACGCCGACAAGGGGCGGGTCACAATCTTGGAAAGGAACAGGGCGAGCCAGGTAGTGACGAACAATACAGTCATAGTGAGCAGAAGCAGCAGGCCCATGTAAGTGCGGCGCACCACTCGACGCTCGCGTGCCAGGTCGTAATACCGTTTCTGGCTTGCCTCCACTTGATGAACCGTCTGCGAGAACTCGCGGGGCAGGGGAATCGCCACCAGGATCAGTCCTCCTCCGTCCGCTGCAGCGCTGCCTAGCGAATAGTCCGTTTGTCCCCAGGTGAATTGCGCCGGGCGTCCTGCCGAAGCCTCGGAAAGCGGGAGGGTGGCTTTAAGCACGGGCCAGGGCGCGGGAGCATTAAAGCTGGCTTCCTCGTTTCCGTCACGCACAGCCAGGGCGAATCCGCCCTGTAGAGTAGTTTCGTGCCGCTGAAACTCGGCGACCACACCCGAGAATCCGTGTCCGGAAAAAGCGCGCTCGATCTCTGGCGAGGCGGCAATCGAAAAGGCTTCGGCGCGCGCGTTCTGCATCGCATAGCCTGCCAGGAGTGTGGCCATGGCATGCGTATCCGCTCGCACTTCCTCGACCGGGGTCGAGAACCACTTATCAATCGAGCGGTTCATCAATCCATACGCGAACCAATACATCACGACGACAGGAAGCGATGACAACAACAGAGCGCCGGCCACCATGCGAGTTCGAAATTTCGAACCCAATACTCCCAGGCGCCGTTCCGCGAAAAGCTTCAGCAGATTGCGCATCAGGACAAAGGTGAGGGCAACGAATAGCAGGAAAATCAGCGCCGATAGAGCCGCGAATACGACAATCTCCTGATTGTTCCCGGGATGCAGGAAGTTCAGGTCGAAGGCCGTTTCCGAGACCAGAATCGCCAGAAGAAGAAACACGGATATCGACAGCAGGATGATGACCTGTTTACGGTAGGAGGTCTTGGATCGGATTGAGCCGGATTCTGCCACTGGTCAACGCCCCCGGCGTGTGTGCCACGATGGCCGGTGCAAGTCATTATAGATGCATGGAGATGGGCCTGCGCTCCATGCCTGGGGATGATCCAAGTTGGTTCATGGGCACAAAAAGGGGCTAGCGGTTCCTTGGGGCAGAGAGTTCTTGCAGCATCGCGTTGTAAGCGGGCTTGGGCTTGTACGCGCGATCGAACAGCAGCGCGCCGCCCTGAGTGCCGTGTGAGTGGGACACAATCCAGGAATACTTGTCCGTGAATCCCCAGGTTTGGATCGCCGTGCAGCCGGGGTTTTGCTTGCACGCTCGTACCACGCGGCGGTAGATGTCTGCTTGTTTTTGCAAATCGTCATCCTGAGCTTGGCCGGTGGAACTCGTCGGCAAAGCAACATCGAGTTCCGTGATATGGACCTGCAGGCCCAAGGCGGTCAGACGCGCGATATTGTTGGTGACAGCAGCTTCGTCGAAATCGAGGTGAGAGATGTGCATCTGCAGGCCGACGCCGTCAATCGGAACCCCGCGATGCTTGAAATCTTTAACCATTGCATAAGTTGCATCGGACTTGCGGTTGAGACCCTCCCCTCCCCCTTCGTTATAAAAAAGCAAAGCTTGCGGATCGGCACCGCGGGCCCAGCGAAAGGCTTGTTCGACGTAAGCTGTTTCCTTTCCCGCTAAGCCAATGCCGGGCCGGTTGTACCAGATGGAATCCTTCACCTGGCCTTTCTCGTCCAGAGCCTCGTTCACGACATCCCAAGCGAACACCTGGCCCGCGTAGTGCTTCATCACCGTGGTGATGTGCTCTTGCAACAAGTCGGAAAGTTGAGCGGGGGTCAAGTGTGATTGGGCGAGCCACTGCGGGTGATCGTGGTCCCACACGAGGCAGTGACCGCGAACTTTCATGCCGTGCGCACGCGCGAAAGCAACGACCTCATCTCCCTGGCGGAAGTCGAACGAGCCGGGTTGTCGTCGCAGGACCCACCACTTCATCACATCTTCGGGTTCGACCATATTGAATTCGCGGCCGAGAGTTTCTGCGTACGCAGGTTCCGAGAATAAGTCTGGGCGAACCGCCGCACTGACGAGCATACCCGTTGAGTTTGCCGCCTCGCGTAAGGTCTGGGGCGCGGCAGCGAGGAGAACCGTCAATGCGAAGATCCGACCCGCAATACCCAAGCAAATTTGGCAGTTCATCGCGCGCTCAACTTTCCCCAGGTCATAGAGAAGTTCCCAAGAACTTCACGGCCGACTCTTTCGGAACGGCAAATTCTAGGCCTGCTGCGAAAAGCGGTAAAGCAGTCGAAAGTGTACGTCGAGCGGGAACTGAAGCTGAGCTCTACTTCCGAGGCAGGAAGGGCTGCAGGGGGCAGCCTTCACATGCAGCCTTCGCCTTGCGGCAATATTGCTTGCCTACGCCCACAATCAGGCCGTGCATCTCGTTGTAGACCTGCACCAGGGCGGTTCGGTGGGCCGTGCTCATGGCAGAGGGAGGATGCGCGGCTCCTCGGAATCCAGACTCAAGTGGCGGGGCTGAGCTGAGAGGCCTGAGTCCTTGCGCCTTGCCGATCGGCTCCAATGAGCGTTGGAAGAGCTGCCGGATTTCTTCGTAAGCCGTCTTCTCTGGCAGAATTCCGTGCCGATCGAGAATTCGTCGCGTATAGGCGTCTACGACGAAGACCGGATGATTCCCGGCATACAGAAGAATCGAGTCGGCGGTTTCCGGGCCCACGCCATTCAGAGCAAACAGTTCTTCGCGCAACTTCGCTGTTGGTTGCGAAAACATTTCGTCGAGCGAGCCGCCATATTGCTTGTCGAGAAATGCGACAAAAGTCTTCAGCCGCTGTGCCTTCTGGCGGAAATAGCCGGAAGGTCGAATGAGCCGCTCCAGTCGGGCCCTTCTCACCTTTCGTATCCCGTCCACGCTCAATAGTTGTGCGCGCCGTAAGTTGTCCAAAGCTCTTTCGACGTTCGTCCAGGCAGTGTTCTGCGTCAGGTAAGCACCGACGATTACTTCAAAGCGGGTCTCTGCCGGCCACCAGTGCTGCGCTCCCCATGCGCCATAGAGGACATCGTAGTAGCGGCGGAGTTCATTTGCATTAGAAGACTGAGGCACAGAAGAGCTCCCGATGTCGAGTGTAATTGAGGTCACACCCGCGGTGGCGAGGTTGGCTTCTAGAGGCAGCCGGAGCTTACTGAAGTGCATGTACCCGGGCCTTCAGGCGTGGTTACGAAACGGCCAAAATGGGCGATTCTCGCAGGTTTCAGCAGCATAGGAGCCGTGCCGGCAGGATTTACCGTCAAGTCCAAGTACCAAAGTAAGTGGTGCAGTAATCGGCTTGCGTTGACAATTTATGTCAACGCGAATGAGCTGCGTTTTCCCTCCCATTGACGGGCAGCCGTGCGCGTTATGCCTGCGCGAAAGTGCGGCATTGTTCATCCGCGTGGTTAGGAGATCTGCGTATGTCTCAACGGCTGGGTGACCTTCTCGTCAAAGAGAAGATCATTACCCCAGAGCAGTTGGAACAAGCGAATAAGGTGCAGAAAGAACAGAGCTGTCGCCTGGGCTCCGCCCTGGTGAAGCTCGGCTTTCTCACGGATGAGGATGTCACCAACTTCCTCTCCCGGCAGTATGGCGTTCCTGCCATCAATCTGTCCTACTTCGAAATTGATCCGGCGGTCGTCAAGCTGATTCCTTTCGAGACCGCGAAGCGCTACCAGATTCTTCCTCTGAGCCGCGTGGGCGCGTCGCTCACCATTGCCATGGTTGATCCGACAAATGTGTTCGCCATGGATGACATCAAGTTCATGACCGGTTTCAATATCGAGCCGGTAGTCGCGTCGGAAAGCTCCATTCTGGCGGGTATTGAGAAGGCTTACGGTGCGACCAAGGAAGAAGATCTTGAAGCGGTGATGCAGTCGATGTCGGAGATGAACGAAAGCGACGTCGAACTGCAGTCGGAAGAGCAGCAGATAGAGCTGGCGGAGCTGGAAAAGGCCGCCGACGAAGCTCCCGTCGTGAAGCTGGTGAACGTGGTGCTGGGCGATGCAGTAAAACGGGGCGCCAGCGACATTCATATCGAGCCTTACGAAAAAGAATTCCGCGTCCGGTTCCGTATTGACGGCGTGCTGCAGTCGATCATGACTCCGCCTTTGAAATTGAAGGACGCAATCACCTCCCGCCTGAAGATCATGGCGAAGCTTGACATCAGCGAGAAGCGGCTGCCGCAAGACGGCCGCATCATGCTGAAGATGAACATTGGAGGACGCAAGAAGCAACTCGACTTCCGTGTCAGCACGCTGCCCACTCTCTGGGGTGAAAAGATCGTGCTCCGGTTGCTCGACAAAGAGAACCTGCGCCTCGACATGACCAAGCTGGGTTTTGAAGCCGAGTCGCTGGTGAAATTTGAAAAAGCCATTCTGAAACCTTACGGGATGGTGCTGGTGACGGGGCCGACGGGATCGGGCAAGACCAACACTCTGTACTCCTCGATTTCGCGCTTGAATCAGCCAGACACCAACATTATGACGGCAGAGGATCCGGTCGAATTTCAGCTGCAGGGCGTCAACCAGGTGCAGATGAAAGAACAGATTGGATTGAACTTTGCCGCCGCCCTCCGCTCCTTCTTGCGGCAAGACCCGAACATCATTCTCGTCGGCGAAATCCGCGACTTCGAAACCGCTGAAATCGCGATCAAGGCCGCGCTGACGGGGCACCTTGTGCTCTCCACGCTCCACACCAACGGTGCGCCCGAAACCATTACGCGGCTGATGAACATGGGTATCGAACCATTCCTGGTGGCAACGTCGGTCCATCTGATCTGCGCACAGCGACTGGTCAGGCGTATCTGCAAAGACTGCATTGAGCCGATCGATGTGCCTCCCCAGACGCTGATTGATGCAGGATTCACGCCAGACGAGTCCAAGACAATCAAGATCCAAAAGGGCAAAGGTTGCGGTGTCTGCAATAACACCGGGTACAAGGGACGATGCGGTTTGTACGAGGTGATGGAAGTTGACGACGAGATTCGGGAACTGGTGCTCGTAGGCGCCTCGGCCGTGGAATTGAAAAAGAAAGCTATTGAGCGCGGCATGATCACGCTGCGCCGCAGCGGGCTGATCAAGGTTGCGGCGGGAATGACCACGCTCGAGGAAGTGGCGCGCGAAACGATTCACTAACTTTGCGGAGCTGGAGTAGGGAAAGGGAAGGATCCTCTTATGGGTTTGTCGTTAAGCGATCTGCTTAAAAGAATGCTGGAGATGAACGGCAGCGACTTGCACATTACCACCAATTCGCCGCCCCAGATTCGTGTGCACGGGCACCTTGTTCCGCTGGATTTGCCGCAGATGTCGCCAGCCGAAACCAAGCAGCTGGCCTACAGCGTAATGACGGACTCCCAAAAGCACCGTTTTGAAGAAAGTCTGGAACTGGACTTTTCATTCGGTTTGAAGGGCCTGGCCCGTTTCCGCGCCAACGTTTTCAACCAGCGTGGCGCCACAGCGGCCGTATTCCGCGTCATTCCGTTCGAAATCAAGTCATTTAACCAGCTCGGGCTGGCACCGGTGGTCAGCAAACTCTGCGACAAGCCTCGCGGGTTGGTGCTGGTGACAGGACCGACAGGTTCGGGCAAGTCCACCACGCTCGCCGCCATGATTGACAAGATCAACAGCGAGCGCCACGACCACATTCTGACGATCGAGGATCCGATCGAGTTCGTGCACATGAACAAAAATTGCGTGGTCAACCAGCGCGAGCTTCACGCCGATACGAAGAGCTTCAGCGATGCGCTGCGTGCCGCGCTCCGTGAAGATCCCGACGTTGTGCTGATCGGCGAAATGCGCGACCTGGAAACCATCGAATCGGCCCTGCGTATTGCGGAAACCGGACACTTGACCTTCGGTACCTTGCATACGAACTCGGCAACTTCCACCATCAACCGTGTGATTGACGTATTTCCGGCTCACCAGCAGGCGCAGATTCGCGCCCAGCTTTCGTTGGTGCTGGAAGGCATCATGTGTCAAAGCCTGGTGCCGAAGATCGACGGCAAAGGCCGGGCCATGATCATGGAGATCTTGGTGCCGAACGCCGCGGTGCGCAACCTGATCCGCGAGGACAAGATTCACCAGATTTACTCGTCCATGCAATCGGGACAGGAAAAATTCGGAATGCAGACCTTTAACCAGTCGCTAGCGACGGCTTATTTCCAGAAGCAGATCTCCATGGAAACGGCGTTGGCGCGATCCAGCAATGTGGATGAACTGACAGAGATGATCAACCGGGGCGCCAGCTTGATGAACCGGGGTACGGCAGCGGGAACAACGCTGGCCCGGGGAGCCGCTCCCTCCAAGCACTAGAGGTTTCGGAGCAGACAGATTTTGGACAAATTTCACGCAGTAACGATAGTCAGGAGAAGCTAAACCATGCCAGTCTTCACATTTTCGGGGAAAGATGCATCGGGACAGAAGATTTCCGGCGAGCGGATGGCGGTGAATAAACAGTCGCTGGCGCAAGCCTTGCGCCGTGAGCGCATCACGCCGGGAGCCATTCGAGAAAAAGGCAAAGAGTTCTCGATGCCGACGTTCGGCTCGGGTAAGGTCGCGACCAAGGACATCGCGATCTTCTTCCGCCAGTTTTCCGTCATGATCGATGCTGGCTTGCCTCTGGTGCAGTGCCTGGAAATTCTGGCGGCAAACCAGGAAAACCAGGCTTTCCAGAAGATCTTGATCGGCGTGCGGACGACAGTGGAAGGCGGCGCCACGCTGGCCAACGCCATGCGCCAGTATCCCGTCGTGTTTGATGACCTCACCACCAACATGATCGAGGCCGGTGAGACCGGCGGTATTCTTGACATCATCCTGCAGCGCCTGGCGACTTACGTCGAAAAGGCAGTCCGCCTGAGGGCTGCAGTGAAGTCGGCGTTGATCTACCCCGTAGCCGTGGTCGGCATGGCGGTGTTGATCGTGGGCGCTCTGCTCAAATGGGTGGTGCCCATCTTCGCCAACCTGTTTGCCGGACTGGGAGTCAACTTGCCGCTGCCCACGCGTATCACCATGGGACTGAGCGCGTTCGTGCAAGCCTTCTGGTGGGTATTCTTTGTCGGCGGCTTCGCCCTTTTCTTCGGCATCAAGCAAATCCGCAAGCACCCACGCGGCAAATACTATTTCGACAAGATGCTGCTGCATCTACCGGTAATCGGTGGCTTGCTGCGTAAGATCGCCGTAGGCCGCTTCACCCGTACGCTGGGCACCCTGATCACCTCGGGTGTGCCGATTCTGGAAGGCTTGAGCATCACGGCCAAGACGTCGGGTAACGCGGTGCTGGAAGAGGCCCTGATGAAGGTGCGCAAGGCCATTGAAGAAGGCCGCACCATTGTCGATCCCCTGCGCGAATGCGGTGTTTTCCCCAACATGGTGACCCAGATGATCGGCGTCGGCGAGGCTACCGGCGCTATGGACTCCATGCTGCAGAAGATCGCCGACTTCTACGAGGAAGAAGTCGATTCGGCGACCAAAGACATGCTGGCCATGTTGGAACCGGTCATCATCGGCGTTCTGGGCGTCAGCATCGGCGGTATTGTCATTTCGCTCTACATGCCGCTGTTCGCCATGATCGCCAAACTGGCTGGCTAAGAGCCCAACGATGGAGAGGGCCGGACGCCGATGCATTCGGCCCTCGCCATCCACGCTCCGGTTGTTTGGTGTTCGGTCGTAGGCCCAATACCTAACACCTTAAACCCGGGACCACCGTCCGCAGGTCAGAGAGCTTATCGGGATCCGAAATGCAATCGACGTTTGACGAGCGCAATTGGCTAACCTGGCTGGTTCGGGTACGCATTTTCATCCTGACTTTGCTGTTCGGCATTGAGTTGGCAGTCGCGCAAATCAGTCCTGCGCCGCTGCCCATGAGGTTCTTCGTCGGTACCATTCTGTTCTGGTTCACCCTGTCTCTCTTCTACGTGCTATTGCTTTCGTTATGGCAAGAGCATCGCCTGCAGGCTTCCCTGCAGGTCGTCACCGATTTGCTGATGGTGAGCCTGGTGGTGCATGAGACGGGAGGTTGGGATAGCTCGCTCAATTTCCTGTACCCGCTGGTCATCATTGTGGCGAGCGTGCTTCTGCCCCGAGTGTGGGCGCACCTGGTCGCGGCCCTGGCCTTCATTCTGTACGGCACGGTCCTTGATCTCAATTATTACGCGGTCGTCCCTTCGTATTGCACGACCCATCCCGGACTGAAGGCCCTGCAGGGAATCATCTTCGTCAATCTATTCGCGTTTTTGGCGGTCGCGTATCTAGCCAGCTTGCTGACCGCGAAACTGCGGCAGGCACGAGTGCAGCTGAAGGACACCAGCGGCGCCCTCGAAAACCTGCAAGCTCTGCATGAAAACATCATTCATTCCATCAGCAGCGGCCTGATTACAACCGGTCTGGATGGCCGAGTTACGCTGGTGAACGCGGCGGCACAGCGCCTGCTCGAACGCACGCCCGGCGAACTGCTGGGCGCGCCCGTTTCGCAGCTGTTTCTGGATCCCTTGCCCACGGTCGAATCGCCACGGAATCATGGCGAGGTCCGCTTCGATGTTCCTGCCCGGTTTCGCAGGACGGTACGCGTGCGTGTATCTGCTTTGACAGTACCGGAGCGGGATCTGGGATACGTGTATGTTCTCGATGATCTCACGGAGATTCGGCGTCTGGAACGCGAAGTGCGCATGCAGGATCGGCTCGCGGCGGTTGGCCGCTTGGCGGCCGCCATCGCGCATGAAATCCGGAATCCGCTGACCTCGATTGCCGGATCGGTCAGCATGCTATCCGGCCTGCCGGAAACGAATGAGGATCACCGCCGCCTGCTCAACATCGTGACCCGCGAGTCGCAGCGGTTGAACGGCATCATCACCGATTTCCTTGCGTATTCCCGTACCAAGCAATATCACTTTGAAAGAGTCGATCTCCTCCATCTGGTCGAAGACACCTTAACCCTGATGGACCACCGCATGACCGCGGAAAAGACGGGCATCCGAATTATTCGCTCGTTCCCGGGCAGCCCTGCATTAACCCTCGCCGATGGCGACAAGCTCAAACAGGTTTTCTGGAATCTCTGTGAAAATGCAGTACGTGCGATGAAGGGAGGAGGCACGCTGACCGTTAGCGTGGAACCCTTAGGGGAGGATTGGCAGATCGGATTCAGCGACACCGGCGCGGGCATGACCCCGCAGCAAACGGAAAAAATCTTCGAGCCCTTTCAGTCGAATTTCGAGGGCGGCACCGGACTGGGTCTGGCAATCGTTTACCAGATCATGCAGGCCCATGAAGGCAAGGTTTGGGCGCGTTCGAAGCCTGGGCAGGGAACCACTTTCGTGCTGCGATTGCACCGTCTGGATGCAGGGCGGCCGCTGGCGTCAAATGGGAGCATGGCGGACAACCTCCTAGTCACAGCCCAGCAAGCCGCAGACGCTGCGGCCGCGGGAGGAGGTTCGCATGGCTAACATATTAGTCTGCGATGACGAGCGCTCGATTTGTGAAATGCTCGACATCTCCTTGCGCCGCGAAGGGCACAAGGTCGAGACGGTTCAGTCAGGACAGGCGGCGAAAAGTAAAATTGACGGCGCTCTCTACGATCTCATCATCACTGATATCAAGATGCCGAACATCGACGGCATCGAAGTGCTGCGTCATGCTCACCGCGTTTCTCCCGACTCCGCCGTTATCCTGATCACCGCGGTTGACGACTATGAAGCCGCGGTCGAAGCGGTAAAAGCAGGGGGCGCCTCCGATTACATCCGCAAGAGCCCGGGTCTGGTGGACGAGATCAAACTGGCGATCAATCGCGCGCTGGAAAAACTCGTGCTCAGCAAACAGAATTTCGCTCTGCGCCGCGATGCCGCCACACGCAACTCGCTCGACAACATCATTGGGTCCAGCCCGGCGCTGGAAAAACTCAAGCAAACCGTACGGACTGTCGCTTCCACCGCCAGCACGGTGCTGATCCACGGCGAGAGCGGAACCGGAAAAGAACTCGTGGCCCGGGCGGTGCACGTCTGCTCGCCCCGCGCCGCCGACGCTTTTGTGTCGGTCAACTGCGGAGCCTTTCCCGAAGCTCTGCTCGAAAGTGAACTATTTGGATACGTGAAGGGCGCGTTCACCGGGGCGAATCAGAATAAGCGCGGGCTTTTCGAGGTCGCCGATGGAGGCACGATCTTCCTCGATGAGATCAGCGAGATGACTTTGGCAATGCAGGTGAAGTTGCTGCGCGTCTTGCAGGAGCGCACCGTGCGTCCGGTTGGCGGCACCAGCGAAATCTCGATTGATGTGCGGGTGATCGCAGCCACGAATCGCGAACTCGACAAGGCAGTGGCAGAAAACTTATTTCGCGAAGATCTCTATTATCGCTTGAACGTCATTCCCATTCGCGTTCCCCCGCTGCGCGAGCGGCGCGAAGACATTCCCCTGCTGGTGAATCATTTCCTGAAGAAGTACGCGAGCGCCGCGGGACGCAGCATCTTGCGCGTGCACGCTCCGTCGCTCGATTCCCTGTGCGGCTACGAATGGCCGGGCAACGTACGCCAATTGGAGAACACGGTGGAGCGCGCCGTAGCGCTTGAAACCTCGAACGAACTTCACGTGGAACTTCCTGCCGAGCGCCCCAAGGCGCGCGCGGCAGCAGCATCGGCGAACGGCACATCTCTGCCCGAACTCGGCGGAGAAATATCTCTTCCCGAGGGCATAGGCATGGAGAGCTATGTGGCCGGAATCGAACGTTCTTTGCTGCAAAATGCGCTGACCCAAAGCGGCGGTGTGCAGACCAAAGCCGCCGACGTTCTCGGAATTTCCTACCGCTCCTTCCGTCACCTGATGAAGAAGTACGGATTGTAATGTTGCGTTCAGTGCGAGCTTTCTGAACGCTTTTGATTCCAAAACTCAACCTGCCGCATATCAATCGGTTGTGGACGTGTATCGTCCTGATTGGTCACGAGTATGCAGACATAAGGGGAATCGTGTAATTTGTGCCAGCGTTGCCCGTATTGCGGGAAGATTCGTCTAAGGTGTTTACCTGAAAGTAATCCCTCCTAGAAACGCAATATCCAGGCTTCTGGCTGGCTGCTTTATTATTTTTGTTCTTAGGCCCAAAAGAGAACAGCCAATAAGACGTCTCGATCGCAATGGTGTGCCGTTGTAAGTGGCGCGTCGAAGCGCGATTCGGCGCACTATACGTGCACGAATGGGCGAAATCGCCAATTCAGAATTTTGGATTCCAGATGGGTGGCGTCGTTTCCGCTAAGGTCAATGTCTGCAACTTGCAGAGAAAAATGCTTTTCCGCGTTTTGAACCGTTTTCGGGGGCACTATGGCAATGTGGATGCTACAAAAAAGGGACAAAGGTTAGACGACGCCTGTCCGGCGAAAACAATTCCAAGAAAGAGGGGGACGAGATGAAGGAACAGACTGTTCGGCTCGGTCCACGCGAACAGCAAATCGTTGACCTGCTTTTGCAAGGTTGTGACAATGCCGAGATTGCCACCCAACTCAACATGGCGCGGCGAACGGTAAAGGCCCATTTCAACCGGCTGTTTTTACGGTTCGGAATTACCGGCGGTATCAAGCGAGTCAAGCTCGCGACCCTGTTGTACCGGAGACAATCATGTCTGCAAATGGACGCTTTGGAAACCGCATCCCGAGTGAACGTGAACATCGAGTCATCGAACTCGTTGCCGAAGGCCTGAAAAATCGCGAAGTGGCGCAGGCCATTGGAACCACTGAGCACGTCGTAAAAAATTATTTACGTGTCATCTACGATAAGCTTGGATTGTGGAACCGGGTTGAACTTGCGCTGTGGTACGAGTCGCGACGCAGTCCATCGGTTCTGCTCACTCAATAACCCTTCAGTACAGGCGAAGCAGTCTCGCACTCCGAAGCCTACGATCAGGCTTGGAGTGCGGGTGCACGCCGCTGGAAAGTTCAAGAGCCTAGCTTACTGGCACCCGAATGCCTGGAGATTGCGCAGCCTTTCTCCAGCTCCTGTCATGCCTTTGCGCGCCGCCGAATCAAGGAGCACGCGGGCCTGATCGCAATTCTTGGAAACGCCGTCTCCCTTCAAATACAGATCGGCTAGAAGCAGAGTGGCCTCGCCATTGTGCTTGGCGATGGATTTCCAGAGCCATTTGGCGGCTTCGGCACCGTCGCGCCGCTGCCCGCCTCCACCGCTCAGATAACGTTGTGCGACCGCTAGCTCCTCGCTCCCGTCTGCGGGACTTGCAGTTGCCGGCGTGCGCTCATTCTGCGTGTCGCCCTCGGTAGTTCTTCCTGCCGGAGTACTCCGGCGAGCTTCCACATTATTTTCTGCAGGGGCCGCCTGTGCGCTACCCGGGGCGGCGGGTCCCTCAGCATTCTTCTGGGGCGACGCTTCTTTCGGCGATTGCGCTTTCGAAGCGTCCGCGGTTGGATTTGGTGCAGCAGGGCTCGTTTGCGGCTGTTCCGCTGCGGTTTTCGGCGGGGCTGCCGCAGGTTCGGCATCCTGAGAAGCAGCGGGCGGAGCCGGAGGCGGTCCCTGTGATGTTTGTGACGCTTGAGCACCGCGCCAGGCAATGTATCCCAAGGCGAGGATCACGACGGCCAGCGCCAAGCCGATGTAAATGCGGTATGGGCGCGAGGGTTCAGGCTCATACTCCCAGTGGGAACTGTCGTCGTAGCTTCTTGAGTCGACACTCTGAAAGAGTGACAAGCTGTTCTTGTTGTCTGGCGCGTAATTGTATGGAGGCTCATATTGCGAGCGCAGATTTTCCTCTGGTGGCGGTTCTTCGTTTCTCTGCATATCCGAACCGCCCGATTTCAATTGAGCACCACACATTCCGCAGAATTGGTGAGAGAGAGGATTGTCTCGGCCGCAGGCTTCACAATGCACAATGCCCTCGTTTTGGGTTTCCAGCTGCTGTGGCGGCAACTCTGCCGAAGAGGGGCGAGGTGGTCCCCACAAAGCTTTGCGTGGTAAGGGATCCGGTTGGGTAGCGGGAGCGACATCGCGGCCCGACTTTTTCGCTTCCAGTTCGCGCAATAGTTCTAAGACAGCTTGTTCGCGCTTCTCGGGCGGGCTGGTGAAGTAGACCTCGGCCCAGCGGCCCATGTTCTCGGCTAGAATCGGGTTCAGCAGAGGGTTTAATTCCGCGGGTGGCAACGTAGGAGCACCCTGGGACTGGTCGCTTGGACTCGGCAAATTGAGCCTCCGGTTTCAATGCTACTCGACGCTTAACGACAGAAACACCGGGAAGTATGATTGCACTCCGGAGGAGTTAGGTTGTCAATTGTAAACCTTGTGGAATGAGGCTGAAGCGGCCATCCAACCTGGACGATACTGCCTAATTGCAGACTTTCCGATAGGCGGGTTCGAACTGATCGAGCTGGGCTTCGCGTTGCGTGGTGTACTTGCCGGTCTCGGTTTTTCCGTAGAGATCGGTTCCCGGGCAGTAGTACAAGGCGGTGTGCAGATCGACCCAAACCTGAGCGTTCGGATTGCCATTGTCCTCTGGTGTTGGGGGCGCCTCGGCCAAACCTAAGCTGATGAGCATGCGGTCAAAGACAGGCAAATCGGCATCGGGCGATTTGTGGTGACTTGCGGCGGCAGCGTTTGGCGTGCCGCTGGCACCCACCGGATGATTTGACCAGATCCCCCATCGAATCACACAGGCGACTAGTACAACTGCAATCGCAAGATAAATGTCCCCTCGTCGCGAATTCCAGAAGCGCGTCAAGGCACCTGGCCGATTTGCTCCTGCCACCTGTTCAAAGAACTCACGAGCGGAGTGGGCGGAACTCCAGTTGGCAGAGGCGGTGGGTTTGGCCAAAGCCAGTGCTTCGGAGGCACGTTCTTCTTCTTCCTCGGTTTCTTCGACGGTTTCTGCCTGAATCTCAGAATCGGGTTCCGTAATCGGCGCTATGACTGTGGCTGTTTTATCGGTCATTTCACGGAGCGATTTCGGCAAGCCATTGATCGGCTCCAGCGCACCCTCCGGAGCCATGAAGAAATCGGGTAGCTCCTCTTCCAGAGAAGCAGCCAATGAGGTCTCGGATAAGGCGTGATTCAGGCCGAGCTTTACTTCTTCTGGAGGCAGTTTGGTAATCTCAGCTTCTTTCTTGAGCCCCTCCTGCATGTGCCAAAGCGACGCCACCTTGCTCTGCATGCTGGGAAGCGCATCCTCGCTGCCGCGCGGCGTGCCGCACTGTCCGCAAAACTGTTCTTCCCCTACGAGTGGATGTCCGCACCTGCGGCAATGGTATGTGCCGCCGGCGGTTGCGGCCGCCGTGGTGATGGCTGCTTCATGAGCGGCAGGCTTATCCATTAGCGCCGTTAGGTCGGGCTTGAGTCTTTCCAAGGCTTGCAACATGACCGCGCGTTCGCTGGCCAACGATCTCTTCCACGAGATTTCTTCATCGCGAGCCAGCGCTTCGGTGACCAGTCCCGCCATCAACTGGCAGGTGTGGACATCCTGCTCCGTGAATACGTGCGGCTCCGAATAATATAGTTCCAATCCTCCGGCGACTTTGCCATCGTGAAAAACTGGCACGGCGATCAGAGCCTGTATACCGCGGCGGCGGCATTGCTCGCTATCGAGAAGAAACTCGCGGTTCACGTCGGCGCAGCAAAAGACCTGACCAGTGCGAATACAAGGAATAGAGAGTGCCTTGTCCAGTGGGATTTCTGTTCCTGCCGGAAGCGCGCCGGACCCGGCCCCAGCGCGATAACGGACGATGTCGCCGTCCATGATCCCGATGCCGGCACCGCACGCGCGACCAATTTCCACCACGCGCTCAGCAACCAGCGACATTGCATTATCAAGTTCAAGATGACGTACCTGAATCCGGTGCTGCGTTTCGACGATCTGCCCAAGCGTGAAGGTGTAATCGGCGGCAGGAGGGTTATCGGAGGGGTGCGGGGTTGAGGGCGTCCTGGAAGGACTAGAAGCCCGTTCCTCAGCCTCTATTTGATCCCGTTTCAACTCGAACCCCAACTCTAGTTCTCGCAGTTCGCGATTGTGCTCCTGCAGCACATAGGCAGCCTCCAGTAACTTGGCGAGCGTCTGCTCGTCGAGAACTGGTTTGTTCTTTTCCTCGGACACGAGTTCGTCTTTCACTGCAGGAAGCCCGTCCTAGCCTCGCTATTCCGCGAATCTAGCCGGAAAGCACCTATTCTATTGCAAATTCTGCACCACTAGAAAGCGTGTATACCACATCGAACGGGGGATTAAAAATTCGCGGAAGACTGGCACTTCAGGCCGCTCTCTGGATAGCTGCCCCAAATATTGCAATAGTTTAACCCTAAAACCACCCTCCTGCGAAGAATGTTAAGCGCGGATCAGACGGGTCTTCCGGCAATTCGGCCGTGGTAACCAGCAATTAGTAATCACACCGGGTCGCAAAAATCTGCACGTTGGGCGGTCTTTTTTCTAAGCGGGAGAGGTTTCAGGGTTTTGTCCCTCATTCTTGCCGCTCAGGTAAAAATGCACCGCCGGGGTGATCACCAGAGAGAGGATCATGGAAATCAAGACGCCGCCGATGACCGCAATCGCGAGCGGTTGCAGCATCTGTGATCCGGCGCCGATGGCAAAGGAGAGTGGCAACATGCCGGCCACGGTAGCCAAGGCCGTCATCACGATTGGACGCAGACGGCGGCGGGCCGCCTGAAGCATAGCATCTTCGGCGGAAAGCCCCATAGTGCGCATCCTTTGGTCGGCGTCGAGGAGCAGGATGCCATTCTTAGCCACGATGCCGATCACCATGATCATGCCCATGAACGATGAAATGTTGAAGGTCGTGCGCGTGATGAGCAGTGCGATGAAAACTCCAGAAGTCGACAACAGGGCAGAGGAAAGGATGGCAATCGGCGCCGCGAAGGTTCCAAACTCAAACAGCAGAACAATGAACAGCAGCAGAACGGCGAGGATCAGCACGATCACCAAATCGTGGAACGAGCGCCGTTGCTCCTCATATGTCCCGCCATATTCCACGCGAATACTGGAGGGGATATGCAGCCCGGCGACAGTCTTTTGCACGTCTGCCATGCCGCTGCCCAAGCTCCTGCCCTCCAGTCGTGCCGTGACGGCGACATCACGTTGCAGGTTCTCGCGGCGAACTTCAGTCTGACCAGGAATCTCGACGACTGAGGCAAGGGCTCCGAGAGTTGCGGTGTGTCCCGTGCTGCTGACCAGCAGGGTGTCGCGCATGGCTGCAAGCGAGGCCCGGTTTGCTGCGGGAAAACGAACCCGCAAGGTGTAGGCGCGATCGTTGGAGACGACGGGCGTGGGGGCTGGCTCTCCCTCGAGGATGGCTGAAGCATCGAGCGCAATTTCTTCCGCTGTGAATCCGGCTCGGGCCGCAACGCTGGGATCAACCTGAAACGTCACCGCAGGTCCGCTGATCGTATTCTCGATTCCATTCAGGATATCCACCACGCCACTAATCTTTCCGATGGCGTCGGCCACCTTGGGCGCCCATTCTTCGAGTTGCTTGGGATCTTGCGAGAACAATTTGATCTGAATCGGTTCGGGTGCGGACGTGAGGTCGCCGATCATGTCCTGCAGAACTTGGATGAACTCGATGTCGAGAGCCGGTTCCTGGTGCTTGATGTCGGCGCGCACGTCGGAAATGATGTCTTCGATGTCGCGGCTGCGCTTGGCTTTCAACTTGACCAGAATGTCTCCGGTATTGGCTTCTGTTACTGCTGCCAGACCCAGTTGAGCGCCGGTACGCCGCGACGTGCTTTCGACTTCCGGAACCTCGCGTAACATCTGCTCGACATGGCCGATCACGCGATTGGTCTCGGCCAGCGAACTGCCCGCGGGCATGATGTAGTCGATCACGAATCCGCCCTCGTCCATTTCCGGCAGCAGGTCTGAGCCGGAAAAGGTGTAGCAGAGATACGACACCACGATTAGCGCGAGGCTGAAGAGAGCCAGCAAACGTGGACGATCCAGCGCCCGTCGCAGCCAGCGCTCATGAAAGTTCACAACGCGCAGGAAGAATCCCCCCAGATGCTTTTCTTCGGCCTCAAGCAGCTTTCTGGCGTCGGGGGGTTCGGCAGCGGCAGCCTGGTCGGGATCTTGTGTTCCTGCAGCCGGGCCGGTGCCCTGGTCGTGTTTGCCCTTAATCAGGTATTGACTCAGAGTTGGCGTCCAGGTGAGCGCCAGGGCCAACGATGTCAATAAAGCCGCCGTCATCGTCACTGCGAGTGCACGGAAAAAAACTCCCGTGACCCCGGTGATCACGATTAGCGGAATAAATACGACCACGGGAGTAATCGTTGAGCCGATCAGCGGGACGGTAATTTCCTTAAGGGCGCTGCGGATCGCCTCCAGTCGCGACTGTCCCAGATCGCGGTGCAAGACGATGTTTTCCACCACCACGATGGCGTCGTCAATCACCAGGCCGACCGCGGCCGCCAGTCCGCCCAGCGTCATCAGATCAAAGGTTTCGCCCATCAGTTTCAGGACGATGAAGGTGACCATGATGGTGACGGGAATGACCAGTCCGGCGACCAGCGACGTCCCCCAGTCGCGAAGAAACACCACCAGGATGATGGAGGCCAGAATTAATCCCAGCAAAATGGCGTCGCGTACGCTTTTGATCGAGTCACTCACGATAATCGACTGGTCGTAGTAGGGCTCGATCTGGATGCCAGGCGGCAGCGTCTTCCGAACTCTTTCAATTTCGTCATGAACTTCCTGCGCGACCTGCACCGTATTTCCGTCGGGCTGGCGGTTGATGTTGAGCAGAACCGCAGGCTTCCCGTTTGCCGTGACCACGGTGTACACCGGCTTCACGCTTGGCCCCACGCTCGCTATGTCGCCAATGCGCACGGGAATTCCTGCGGGCGTATTCTTGACCACCGCATTCGCGATTTCCTCTGGGGTGCGCACTTGCCCATTGACCAAGCCGAGATACAACTGGTGATTTTGTTCCAGCAGCCCCGGAGAGTCGATCAGGTTGGTGCGCCGTACCGCATCCAGGATGTCCGACACGGTTACGCTCGCGGTCAGCAGCTTGGCCGGATCGGGCATGATTTGGAATTCTGGTTCCTGCCCGCCTTGCACGATCACCGTGGAAACGCCCTCCAGACGATTCAGGCGCGGCTTCATCTCGTACGTCGCCATCTCCCACAACTTCGTTTGCGGCATCGTGTCGGAGGTCAGGCTGTAGCCAATGACGGGAAATGCCGCAAAGGTCAGGCGGTGCGCTTCAATCTTGGCGGTCGAAGGAAGTTCGGGCTGGACTCGCGAGATGGCTGCGTCGACGTACTGCAGCGTCTGGAACATATCAATGTCCCAGCGGAAATAAAGGTCAACCTCTGCCGATCCGCGGCTGGTAATCGAACGGACGGTCAGCAGCCCCGGCACGCTATTAACCGCTTCCTCGATGGGTCGAGTGACTGTCACCGTCATTTGATCGATGGGCATCACGCCGTTATCGACGGCGATCAGTACGCGCGGAAAATTCGTGGCCGGAAACACTGAAACTGGGATTGTGAAGGCTAGATACATTCCCAGCAGCCCCAATGTCAGGATGAAGAAGATGACGGGCCGGGAATGTTGGGCGATCCAATGCCGGCCCGAGCGGGCCCCGTTCGGTGCGTTCACGCAGCAGCTCCGCAGCGGCTATTTTTCATCGGAGTCCTCAGCTTTGGGCTTCGCTGCGGCACCCGGCTTCGACTCTTCGGAAGCCCCTTCGGCAGGGGCTTCGGCGGCTTCAATCTTGATCTTCGTCTTATCCGGCAAACCGTACGCGCCAGACGCAATCACCTTGTCGTTTTCGCTGACGCCGTCGGTGATCTGCACATCGTCCCCGTTACGAATGCCCAGCTTTACGGACTTCTGATGCGCGCGGCCATCCGTGCCGGCTACCATCACAGTGGTTGCCCCGTCCGGCGCAGTGAGGATGGAACTGACGGGAACGACCAGCGCATCCTTCAAAGTTTGCGCTGTCAAGGAAAGCTGAACGCTGGTACCGGGTTTCAGTTGATGCTTAGGATTCTTGGCTTCGAACCACACCTCGACGGTGGTGCTGTTGGGATCGAGCGCCGGACTCACTACTGTCACTTTGCCTTCGATCGGTTGTTCGAGTCCGGGCACCGTCATGGTTCCCTTATCGCCAACTTTCAGTGCCGCTGCATCGTTCTGCGGGATGTGAGCCTTGGCAATGACCGAGGAGGTGTCCATCACGGTGATTAGCGGTGTGCCTGCGGACGCCATCTCGCCGGGATAGAGCGGGCGATCGGTAATCACGCCCGCGATGGGGCTGCGAATTTCCGAGTATCCCAGTTGCGCTTGGGCGCCGAGATACTTGCCCTTGGCCGATTCCAATTGTCCCGCCGCAGCTTTGAGCTCCTGTTGCTTGCCGATCGCCATCAGCTTGTCCAGATGCTGCCTGGCGATGGCGTTTTGATTCCGGGCTGCGGTCACATCGACTCGAGACTGATCGAGTTCTTTGCGCGGTAACGCTCCCTGATCGAAAAGCTGCTGGCGGCTTTGGAATACCTTCTCCTGCGCGTCCAGCGCCTGCTGCGACTGCTGCGCATCCGCTTCCGCTTTCCGGATTTCTTCAGGCAGGCTGGCCGCCGTAGTAGTCTCGTAACTGGCTTGGGCCTGGTCGTAGGCGCCTCTGGTATCTTGTGCAGCGGCCGCCAAATCACGATTCTCGAGCACGGCGAGCAGTTGGCCTTCGTGTACCGGGCTGCCGCGCTTCACCAGAAATTTTTGCACCGGCGCGCTGATTTTTGGAACGATGGCCGCCTGCTGCCGGGGAAACAGGATGGCCTGCGCCTGGACGGTGTGCTGGATCGTGGTCTTTTCGACCGGGGCAACCTGCACCGCCACCACCGGTTCCTTGTCGCCTTTATCGGACGAGCAGCCGACGGACAGCAGCAATCCGGCGATCGCAACGGCAGTACCCGTAAGGATATGATGCCGAGTGCCAGGCCTGCGAGTTCGGCTTAAACAGGGTGAGACGTCATTCCAATTCATTCGTTCAGAACGTTCCTGTCAGAGTTTGTAAGTTCGCAACCGCGACCCGAAAGCGAGACTGACCATCGTCATACGCGTTGCGGGCCAGCGTCAACGTGTTCTGCGCATCCACGACTTCGAGCACCGTCGACTCTCCGGCCTGATACCGTAACGTCGTCAGGCGCAGGCTGTCTGCGGCCATTTCGGCGGAGCTCGCCAGCGACTCCATTTCCGCCTTTGCGGTTTCGGCTTCACTATAAAACTGTCGCAGTTCGCTCAAGAGCTGCTTTTGTGCAAAGGTCAGCTCCAGATGCGCCTGGTCGCGGCGCAACTCAGCTTGCTTGAGCTTGCTGCGGTCGGCGCCCCAGCTGAAAATCGGAATTTGCAGCGTCGCCACGCCGGAATACCCGACATTACGCACCCCGTCCGTGCGAATGGCGAACTTGTTCGAATCAATGCCATAAAAATAATCCACGCTTAGCGAAGGCAGCAGGCCTCCCCAGGCCGCGGTGACTTCGTGATTGGCAACTTCATACGCCGCTAAGGCCGCGCGCAGATCGGGATTGTTCTTCTTGCCCGCCGTCTCTACTTCCGCGAATGTGGGCAGCGGTTCAGGAGTCTGCAGATCATCCACCACCGAGAAGTTCTGATTGAAATCGGGGAAGAGCAGAATCGCCAGATCCAGACGGCCCTTCTCCATGGCAATTTGGGCCTCCTGCAAAGCGCGCTGTTGCTCCTGACTCTGAATTCCCGCCTTCAGCACATCGGCATGGGCGACTTCGCCTCCGTGTTCCAGTTTCTGGCTGATATCGAGAAAGCGCGCGGCTTCGGCGGCTGCGCGTTGCGCGGTTGCATACTTCCGTTGCGCGATGACCAAGCCGTAGTAAGCCTGGGTGACCGTCACTACCAGCCCGCGGGTGGCTATTTCGGCTTTGGCGCGCGCCTGGACCAGCGCCGCCGAGGAACGCCGGTATTGGGCAAAATTGGTCAGCGAGACTGTTTCATGGACATCTGCCTGGCTGATGTATTCGTGCACGCCATTATTGGCAATGAAGCGCGAAGTCGGACATCCCGCCGTGGATGTCAGGCAGTTTGCCGGCAGTGGGCCAGTCCCTTGGGTGTAAATAAATGAATTGTCGAAGTTAACATTCGGCAGAAGCCCGGCGCGGGACTGGACGCGGTCCTCGCGCGCCACGCCCAAGTCGGTAATTGCCGAGCGGTATTGGGTATCGTTTAACCGAGCTCGCTGCAGCGCATCCTGCAAGGTGATGGTCAAAGGAGCGGGTGCGGCCTGGGCCGCGAGGGTAACCTGTGCAAAAGTTGGGGCCACGCCCGTGAATAGAACCAAAATGAAAACGCAAACTTTGCATCTTGGGCCAATGTGGGAGCGCAGCCAGCGTGCCGTCACAGCGTCAATGTGCGAGAGTCTCATCCGTCACCTCAGTCCGAAAACTGGCATGCTGCAATGATGAAAGTATCTGAGCTAAAAGACGATGGCCGGAACGGCGCGCCCATTTGCATCCTGGAATTCCCATCTTTCGCGTCGCTCCCGGCGCAATAGCAACGGCAATTGGAGAGCAAATCTACGAAAGGCGTTGCATCCCCGACCCAATTCGGAACTGGCACAGGCTAACACGACGTTCCTGAAAGCCACATGAAACCCTTGGGCGACGCTCCTAAGTACCACCTCCTGCGGCACTTACGTGATGGAAAGCAGGGTATGCGAAGAAATGGCGAAAGATGTGCTAAAGCTTGAGTGCGTCATATCCGCCAGAGAAGCAGGAGGCCATCATCGTGATCAGTCTAGAGCAAGTCAAAGTTACTCCTCGGGATCAGCAAGTTTTGAATCTGCTGGTGCAGGGCTGCAGCAACAAAGAGATTGCGGGCCAGCTCAACATCAGCCCGCGCACTGTAAAGCAGCACCTGCGGACCCTCTTTTTGCGCGCAGGCATCCGTGAAGGCCGCAAACGCGTCAAGCTGGCCATTGCGATGTTCAGCAAGGAAGAGGCGCAATCATGATGCCGCGCGAGCGCCTTACTCCCAAAGAGATTCAAATTGCCATCCTGGTCTGGGAAGGCATGACCAATCGCGAAATCGGCAAGATTGTCGGGACTACCGAGCAAGTGATCAAGAATCATCTGCGGAGCACCTTCGACAAACTGGGCGTCTGGAGCCGCTTGGAACTAGCCATGTACGTCGCCAGCCACGGTGGAAAGGGCTGGCCGGCGTGTGAATCCGTTGAAACGCCCTATAGCCAGGCGGTGGGTGCAGACTAGGCAGCAGGCCGTTCCCGGGACAGGGCATTCCGGCCGAGCGGTGTAGATTCGCCCATTAGCGAGCGACGTCTTTACCAAGGAGACACAGACGCCCTGAGGGAATATCTGGGAATGATCTTCCGGTGCCCTCTGAGTCTCCATGGTGGAAACATGCTTTTACCGCAATGTGCAAAGGCTGACGCCTAAATTCTGCAAAACTTTTCTGACAGGCTCCGCCATAGGGATGCGACGATCCCTTAAATCATTGTGTTCCAATAGTTTGTTCGGTTGACCCGCGGCATGGGAATTGCACAATAACCGTTGGACTTGCAACAGCGGGCTCAGCAGCCAGGAGCCGGCTTCGCGACCCCGGGGCGAAACCTGCGATGGCGTACAAAGAAACTTTCTGGATGGCGTGCGATTCCACCGAGCAACTGCGGGCCGAATATGGCCCGTTCCACACTCGAACCGAAGCCGAAATTGAAGCCAAGAAGCTGGGATTCGGTTATCTGCTGCGTTACGAGCACCTGCTCGGGGTAAACGAAGAAATCGAGGAAGTCCGCTGCATTTTTGTCGAACTGCCCGGAGCCACGCCGGTGGGAATCGAAAGCACTTCCGTAAGCCTGCACACCCGGTGTGCGACCTGTGGCGAGTCTTCTGTGCACGAGAAAGGCTGGCAGGCTGAAGTCTGGGCGGACATCCACGAGTTCGAACACTCGCGCCACCGCGTCCGCCTGTTCGAGCACGCCCGCGGCAAAGGCTTGAAGGAAATTTGCGACTGGCGTGTCTGAAAAGGCTTTTCCGCAGCCTCTCCGTTTTCACTTACATCTTTACTTGGATAGGGAACTGGCCGCGGCCCGGTCCAGAAACCAGATCAGCTTGCCCGCACTTGGGTTCACGAGTTTTGCCGGATACTGTTCACCGGACGCGTTTTCTTCCAACACCGTTTTCAGTACGCCCGCCTTGTCGGTCCCACTCACCAGAAAGGCCACGCAGCGAGCGGCATTCAACACGGGAAGGGTGAACGAGAGGCGATTCGTTTTGAGTTTCTCGACCCAGTTGGAGACCACCAGTCGGGACTTTTCCTGCAGCGCCGCAGTGCCCGGAAACAGCGAAGCCGTGTGCCCATCCGGACCCATGCCGAGCAGGATGAAATCAAATTGCGGAACAGCGCCCGCTGCCAACTGGAAGAACTTGCGCAGAGTTTTTTCGTAATCTTCGGCGACCTGTGCGGCGTCAGGATTTTCGGCGGCCATGCGGAATACATTCCCAGCGGGAACCGGAACCTTCGATAACATGACCTCGTCCGCCATGCGGTAATTGCTGTCCGGATCCGTTGGAGCTACATGCCGCTCATCGCCCCAGAAGAAATACATGCGATCCCAGGGCAGGGCGTTCCGCGCATTCGAGGCCAGCAGGTTGAAGAGGTTCTTGGGGGTGGACCCCCCGGACAATGCGATAGTGAAGCGCCCGCGTGCTTTCACCGCTTCGTTGGCATCACGAACTACTTCCTCCGCAGCCGCTTCCGATAACTCTTGCGGGGTGGTCAGAATGCGAATTTCAGCGGCAGACTTCACTGAATTTCGAAGCTCCGGCTTCAGCCCTTACATGCCCGGACCGCCGCGCAGCGGGCGGCTCCAAGAAGTCCGGCCTTCTCGTTGGTAACGACGTGTACCGGCATCGACTCCACCAGCGGACGCATGCGGCCCTTCTCGAGAAACGCTTGCATGAATAGCGGAGCTTTTAGCTTGGGCAGGATTTTGGGTGTGATGCCGCCAGCCAGGAACAGGCCTCCGGTAGCCATCGCTTTCAGCGCCCAATTGGATGACTCCGCCCCGTAGACCGCGATCCACAGATCCAGGGCTTGCTCCGCCAGTTTGTCGGTCCCTGCCAGTGCAGCGTGAGAGATGGCGGCAGCGGGGTCGTGATTCTGCATCGCGGTCGCCAGTTCGGAACATTCCTTACCTTGCCCACTGTCTCGGAGAAATTCATACACGTTGACCAGCCCCGGGCCAGAAAGGATGCGCTCGTAACTGACGTGCCCGAACCGCGTCCTCAGGAAGCGCAGCAGTTCGATCTGCAGCTCTCCCTGGGGAGCGAAGTCGGTATGGCCGCCCTCGCAGGCAAAAACGTGATGCCGGCTGCCATCCCAGAACAGTCCAGCTTCGCCGAGTCCGGTTCCCGGGGCAATTACCGCCTGATTGCCTGTGGTTCCACTCACGCCGTTCAACGGGACCAGGTCCGCTTCAGAGAGCGCGCCAATGCCCCATGCGCTGGCTTCTAGATCGTTAATGAGAAGCGTGGCGGGAAGATGAATCTGTTTAGCGAGCCGCGACTGCTCGATGACCCAAGGAAGGTTGGAGGTCTCCACCCGGCCGTTGCGGACAGGACCTGCGATTCCAAAACAGGCGGCTTCCGGTTGCGTGCCGGAGTCATCCAGGAAACGGCTGACGATCTCGCCAAGTTCGCTGTGCTCGCGGCTGGGAAACACGCGCTCCGACACCAGTCGCAGATGTCCGTTCTGGGGTTGAAAATAAGCCAGCCTCGCATTGGTACCACCAATATCGCCGGCCAGAATCATTTCTCGAAGTTCCTCCAACGGCGCCCATCCCGTTCCAGCAATTCCTCGGCCTCCTTCGGTCCCCAGGTACCTGAGGCATAGTTGGGGAAATTGCGCGGCGGCAGCGCGTGCCAAAGGTCAAGCACCGGATTCACCACGGACCATCCAGCCTCCACCATGTCCGCACGTTGGAATAGCGTCTGGTCACCAATCATGCAATCGTGCAGCAAGCGTTCGTAGCCGGTGCTGGGTTGCTTGCCAAAGTATTCCTGATATTCGAAGTTCATGTCTACCGTGCCCAGGCGCATCACCGGGCCGGGAACCTTGGCCGCGAACTGCAGCGAAATGCCTTCCTCGGGCTGGATGTGCAGCACCAGTTGATTGGGCATCAAATGCTCGACCGGAGTATCGCGGAAGAGCACAAACGGGGCACGACGAAACTGTATCACGATATGGGTGTTGCGCACGGGCATGCGCTTGCCGGTGCGCAAGTAAAACGGCACGTCTGCCCATCGCCAGTTGTCGATGGAAAGCTTCATGGCGACGAAAGTTTCGGTGCGCGAGTCTGGCGGAACATCGGGTTCTGACCGGTACGCGGAAACCCGCTTGCCATCCTCGGTTCCGTCGCCATACTGGCCGCGCACGGTACGGCTCAAAACTTCTTCGTCGCTCATCGGCTGAATGGCGTGCAGGATCTTGGCCTGCTCATCGCGCACCGCATTGGCGTCGAACGAAATCGGCGGCTCCATGGCAGTGAGGCTGATGAGTTGCATGATGTGATTGGGCACCATGTCGCGAAGTGATCCCGCCTGATCGAAATAGCTGCCGCGGCCTTCGACTCCCACCGTCTCTGCCACCGAGATCTGCACGTGATCGATATAGCGGCGGTTCCAGACCGGCTCAAAGATTCCGTTGGCGAAACGAAACGCCATGATGTTCTGCACCGTCTCTTTGCCGAGATAGTGATCGATGCGGTAGATCTGTTTTTCATCGGCCACTTGCAGCAGTTGCTGGTTGAGTGCTTTGGCCGATTCCAGATCGTGGCCGAAGGGCTTCTCGATGACAACGCGACGCCAGTGATTATTGCTTTGATCCATCAGGCCGGTTGCGGATAGCTTTTCCACGATCGGCCCAAAATATTTTGGGGCCACCGCCATGTAATAAAAAAAATTCTGGTGCGTGGAGTGCTCCTGGTCGATCTTGGCCAAAGAGTCTTTCAGTTGCGCATACAACTTGTCGTCGTTGAAGTCCCCGGCAACATAGTAAAAACGTCGCACGAACCATTCCCAGAGATCGTCATCCACGCAATCTCCGCAATATTGCTTGACATCGTCGTGAACTCGTTTGCGGAACTCATCGTCGGATAGTGGGGCACGGGCTACACCCAGGACGGCAAACTCGCGCGAGAGCAAGCCTGCTCGGGCCAAATTGTAGAGCGCGGGGATTAACATGCGTCCCGTGAGATCTCCCGCTGCGCCGAAGATGACCATGATGCAAGGGTCACCTTGTTTGCCGATACGCGGGGGTGCTGCTATGGATTGTTCCGCTAGTTCAGCCATGAATATTCCTCAGAACGTGAATCAACTTAGCTTTCGCAGCGACCAACTAACCGATGCGAGAACTCTTTCGCCGTACTCGCTGCGCATTTCGGGGCGGCGCTGCCGGTTTTCTTGCAGGAGCAGTTTTTTTCCCCACTGCCGGTTTTGCCGCACCAGTTTCAACGTGGCCGCCGAACTTTTGGCGCATCGCGGAAAGCATCTTCTCGGCAAACGTGTGCTCCTGGCGCGAGCGGAAACGAACGTACAGAGCGGCCGTCAGAACATCGGCGGGCACCGCTTCTTCCACCGCAGCCTGAATTGTCCAGCGCCCTTCGCCTGAATCCTGTACATAGCCTTCGTATTCGGAAAGGTTGGGATTTTCGGTCAATGCCATCGCAGTGAGGTCGAGCAACCACGAACTGACCACGCTGCCGCGCCGCCATACCTCGGCGATATCCGGCAAATTCAGATCGTAGCGAATATTCTCTGGGAGTTCCTTGCTGGTCGCGTTCTTGAAAATGTCGAAGCCTTCCGCATAGGCCTGCATGATGCCGTACTCAATGCCGTTGTGCACCATTTTGACGAAATGTCCCGAACCCGACGGGCCGCAGTGGATGTACCCGTCTTCGGCGGTGCCGCCAAGTTTCTCCCGTCCAGGGGTTCTGGGGATGTCGCCCTTACCGGGAGCCAGAGTCTTGAAAATTGGATCGAGACGCTGCACCGCTTCTTTCGGGCCGCCGATCATCATGCAGTAGCCGCGCTCCAGGCCCCAGACGCCGCCGCTGGTCCCGACGTCAACGTAGTGAATGCCTTTACCTTTCAGTTCATTCGCGCGGCGGACGTCGTCTTTGAAGTAAGAATTGCCGCCATCGATGATCGCGTCACCAGCCTGCAGGGATTGCGCAAGCTTCTGCACCGTGGCTTCGGTCGGACCTCCGGCCGGAACCATGATCCAGATCGCGCGTGGCGGCTTCAACTTGCTGACCAAATCTTCCAGCGATGAAGATCCGGTTGCGCCCTCGCTGCCCAATTGCTTCACCGCGTCGGGGCTGAGATCGGAGACGACCAGCGAATGCCCGCCACGCATGAGCCGCCGCGTCATATTCGCGCCCATACGGCCTAGTCCCACCATTCCTAATTGCATGCCTTGCTCCTGCGGGCGCCTCTCGCGCTCGCGATCTGATTCGTAAATGCTAGAGAGCCTTCTGTACTGCCGCTTGTAGCGTGGCGAGCCCAGCCTTCAAATTGCTTCCCAAGTGCACACGCAGGGCCCTTCTCCCTCGTTCTGCCAGGACTTGAAAATCCCCGCGAGCCTGCGCAGCCTTTACGACTCCGAAAGTAAATTTTTGCCCAGGCACCGGCAGTTCGACCGAATCGTCACACGTGATCTGAAGGAAGACTCCTGAGTTCGGGCCGCCCTTGTAGGCCTGTCCGGTCGAATGCAGGAAGCGAGGCCCGAATCCCAAACAAGTGGCCACGCGCTTTTTATCGCGGACATCTTGGCGCACGCCCTGCAAGGCCTGTTCGTGCTCCGCGTTCATCTGAATGTAGCCAAGAACGGCAAAGTAGTCGCCTCGCTTGATGCGGTTCAGATGAGCTTTGAGATATCCAGCCAGCGTCCGATCACCGCCGGCCGCCTTGGCCAGGTCTGCCGCGTTCTTTTCATCGGTGAACAGCTTGACGCCGCTGTCTTCGATCACCGGCTTTTCTGCCGGTAGCGACCCCTTCTTTTCGTACTCTGAAGTCAGGTTACGAGTCGCAATTTTACTGGCCTCGACATCCGGCTGATTGAAAGCATTAATGCCGATGATCGACCCGGCCGCGGCAGTGGCAATTTCCCAGCGGAAGAATTCCGCTCCCAAGTCATAGGTATCGGCGATCGTGATGCGTACGATCGGCTGTCCAGCTTTTTCGAGGGCGTCCACCTTCCCATCTTGAGACGCGTCCGCGCCCGTTTCCAATCGCAGGTAAACGAATACGCGATCGTTGCCATAGACTTCGGGTGAGCCGAGCACTTCGCGGTCGACAGGAATAATTCCCTTGCCATTTTTTCCCGTCGACTCGGCCAGCAGTTGCTCCAGCCACGCACCCAGATCGGAAATCCCCGGGGAAGTGATGATGGTGACCTTGTCGCGCCCCGCTACTGCTGCGTTTCCGAGAATAATCCCCAGCACCGCTCCAGTATTTTCCTCCACGGCAACACTCGGTCCACAGGCTCGCGCCATCTCCGCGGCACGAGAGAGAAATTTCTTCGTGTCCAGTCCCATCACCGCCGCCGGGACCATACCGAAATTCGACAACGCCGAATAGCGGCCTCCGATCGAAGGGCGTCCGAAGAAAATGTGCAGGAAATGATCCGCTTCTGCGACCTGCTGCATTTTCGATCCCGGGTCGGTAATCGCGATGAAATGGCTGCCCACCTTGGTCGCGCCGACGGCCTGCTTGGCGCGCTCAAAAAAATATTGTTTGAAAATATTTGGCTCGAGAGTGCTGCCAGACTTACTGGAGACAATGAACAGCGTCTTGCCAATGTCGATCTGATGTTCGAACGATTTCACTTGCGCGGGATCGGTCGAGTCGAGCACATGCAGGGTAGGGAAGTGCGGAATCTTGCCAAAGGTCATGCGCAGGACTTCGGGGCAAAGGCTCGATCCTCCCATGCCCAGCAGCAGGACGTCTTCGAAGCCACGAGACTGAACTTCCTTTGCGACCTTCTGCAGTTGGTCGTGCTGCGCAACCTGCTCGTCAATGATATCGAGCCAGCCCAGCCAGTTGGATTCGTCGGTTCCTGTCCAAAGGCTGGCATCTCGACCCCACAGACGCTTCATTTTCCCGCCCGACTGCCACTCGGCAATGCTTGTCTTCACCGCTGAGGCCAGCGTTTCGGGCAGGGACGTCTTCAGTCGGCTCACGATCTATCCTTTTTGCGCCGTATTTTTCTCAACCGCGGCCAGCAGTTTGTCGAAGGCGTCGGCGAACAACTTAACGCCATCCTGGGTGAGTTTGTCGGTGACCTCTTTGATCGAAATGCCCGCTCGATCCAGATCATCCATGACCTTCTGCGCGCCCGGCACGTCTTCGGTGAGGCTGTTCCTGAGCCGTCCGTGATCGCGGAAAGCGTCGATCGTTGCGGGCGGCATGGTGTTGACCGTATCGGGGCCTATCAACTCTTCAACATAGATGACATCGCGGTAATTGGGATTCTTCGTGCTGGTGCTGGCCCACAGGACGCGCTGGGTCTGCGCACCTTTTGCCGCGAGCGCCTGCCAGCGCGGTCCGCTGAAAAGACGCTGGTAGCGTTGATAGGTGAGCTTGCCATTTGCGATCGCGACCTTGCCAAGCAGGCTCTTCAACAGAGATTGCTGGTTCGCGTCGGAAGTATTCTTGAGCCGCTCATTCAACTGCGAATCGACCAGGCTATCGATGCGGCTGATGAAGAAGCTGGCCACACTGGCAATCTTCTTCAAGTTGCCGCCGCGCGCCGCGACTTCCTCGAGACCTGCAATGTAAGCCTCCGCCACTGTCTCGTAAACTTCCTGCGCGAACAGCAGAGTGATGTTGATGTTGAGGCCTTCGCCGATCAGTTGCCGGATTGCGGGCAAGCCCTCAGCCGTTCCGGGAACCTTGATCATCACGTTCTCGCGCTGCACTGTCTTCCACAGGCGGCGAGCCTCGTCAATCGTCTCCTTCGTTTTGCGAGCAAGATAAGGCGAGACTTCGAGGCTGACATAACCGTCGCGGAATTTGGATTCTTCGTATACCGGGCGCAGCGCATCGGCGGCGTCCTGAATATCGCGGATGGCGATCTGCTCAAACTTGCCAGTCGCGTCGAGGTCTTTCCGCGAGGCCAGCGAACGCAGCATGTCGTCGTACAGAGAACTGTCGGCGATAGCCTTTTCGAAGATCGCGGGATTCGAAGTCATTCCCCGCAATCCGTCGTCGGCGATCATCTGTTTCAGCTTACCGGTCGTAAACAAATCGCGGCGGATGTAGTCGAGCCACATCGACTGGCCATAATCCAGTAATTGTTTCAGGGGATTCTTTGTGCCTTTTGCGTTTTCCAGAATTCCAGTGGGCTGCATTGAGAGCCTCCATTACTTGTTCGATGACAATTGATACAACCTCGGCGCAGCGAAATCTGCCCCAACGTGGCTACTTGGCCGCAATCGCGGCGTGCGCTTCGGCAACTACTTTGTCTACAGTGAACCCAAAATACTTCAGCAGATCCTTCAACGGCGCGGATGCTCCAAAGCGATGCATGCCAATATTTCGGCCTTTGCTGCCGGTATAGCGCTCCCAGCCGAAGGTCGCGGCCATTTCCACAGAGACACGCGCAGTCACGTCCGACGGCAGCACACTTTCTTTGTAAGCTGCATCTTGCTTATCGAAGATTTCCCACGAAGGCATGCTGACGACGCGCGCCTTGATCCCCTCCGCTTTGAGCTTCTCGTAAGCGTCCACGCACAACGAGAGTTCGCTACCGGTTCCGAGAAGAATCAGATCCGGCTTTCCGCCTGGCGCGTCGGCCAAAACATATGCTCCCTTTGCCACTCCGGAGGCTGGCGCGTATTTCGAGCGGTCCAGCGTGGGCATGGCTTGCCGCGTCAGCACCAAAGCGACTGGAGAGTGCTGCAGTTTCGCAATGATCTTCCAAGCCTCGGTAACTTCATTGGCATCGCCGGGGCGCAGCACGATGAGATTTGGCATTGCCCGAAGAGATGCCAGTTGCTCGATCGGTTGATGGGTCGGCCCATCTTCCCCCACGCCAATGGAATCGTGCGTAAAGATAAAGATAGAGGGGGCCTGCATCAGGGCCGCCAGACGAATGCTGGCCCGCATGTAATCACTGAAGTTGAAAAACGTCGCACCGAAGGCGCGAATCCCGGAAACGGTCATCCCGTTCACGCTCGCGCCCATCACATGCTCGCGCACGCCAAAGTGCAGATTGCGTCCGGCATAACTGCCGGCCTGAAAGTCTCCCGCCCCTTCAAATTTCAGCGTTGTCTTGTTTGAGGTTGCCAGGTCGGCGGACCCGCCGATCAGCCACGGAATATTTTGAGCCAAGGCATTCAGGACTTTGCCCGAACTTTCGCGCGTTGCCACTCCCTTCGCATCGGCAGGGAAGGTCGGAAGGTTCTTGTCCCAACCGGAAGGCAGATTGTGATGTTGCATCTGGTCGAGGCGCTCGGCCATTTCCGGATACTTTTGAGAATAATTAGCGAAGAGTTTCGACCACTGGGCGCGCGCCTCGCGGCCGCGCTTACCAATTCCGTCACGGAAATGCTCGCGTACGCCGTCCGGTACTAAGAACTTTGCATCTTCCGGCCATCCGTAAAATTTCTTGACCAGGCGAACTTCATCCTCGCCTAAGGGCTCACCATGGGCCGCGTTGGTGTCTTGCTTGTGTGGCGATCCGTAGCCGATGTGACTATCCACGATGATGAGGGTCGGCTGATCTTGCGTTTTGCGGAAAATCTCTAATGCCCGGGCCAGCATTGTCAGATCATTAGCATCGGCCACGCGTGTGACGTTCCATCCATATCCGACAAATCGGGTTGCGACGTCCTCGCTGAACGACCAACTGGCCGGCCCATCGAGCGTGATGGAATTGTGATCGTAAATCCAGCACAGATTGGAAAGCTTCAAGTGCCCGGCGAGCGACGCTGCCTCGCCGCCGATACCTTCCATCAGGTCGCCATCCGAGCACATGGCGTAAACATTGAAGTCGAAGATTTCGAAATCGGGCCGGTTGAAGTTTGCTGCCTGCCACTTGCCCGCGATGGCCATTCCGAGGCTATTGCCTACTCCCTGCCCCAAGGGTCCGGTCGTGGTTTCCACTCCGGTGGTGACGTGCGACTCCGGATGTCCCGGCGTACGGCTTCCCAATTGGCGGAAGTGCTTAATGTCCTCCATCGACACGGCGAGCTCGCTGGTGGTGCGGCCGTTCTCATCCACCTGATGCACTTCTGCCAGATGCAGCATCGCGTAGAGCAACATCGAGGCGTGCCCATTGGAAAGAACGAAGCGGTCGCGGTTAAGCCAGGTAGGGTCGGCGGGATCGTAGCGCAGAAAATCTTGCCACAGGCAATAGGTGACAGGAGCCAGTCCCATGGGCGCTCCCGGGTGTCCGGAATTGGCCTGCTGGACCGCATCTATAGCCAGCGTTCGAATCGTGTTGATGCAGAGGGTATCCAATTGCTGCCCCGTGGCCAAAACCTGTTCACTGGCTACCATGCGATCTGCTCCTCCCGCCGGCTCGTCGTGCCGGGCGCTGGATCGGTCTTACCCTCAATTAGAGTTGCCGGTTACACAAAGGGTTCAACACGCAGAAAGTGTACCAATTTCCGCCGACATGTGGATTGAGATGCGGTGAAAAGAAGAGAAGTGGGCGGGAAAATTCTACTTCAGCATTTGGATATAGCCGTTTTCGCCACGCGAAGAACGAGTCGTCTCGTGCACAAATTTTAAGAACTGTCGCAGATTTTCTCGCTCCGGAGGTGTCATGCCCTCAAAACGGACGCGAACTCCATTGGCAGCGGCGCTGCGGGTTACAACCCCGGTGAGCGCGAAACCTTTGACCCAGATCTTTCCGTTGGGCACCCACAGTCCAATTTCCACCTTGGCCCCGGGCTTGACGGGGCTGGCGGTTTCTACCAGGCATCCACCCGCACTGGTATTGGAGAGGTTGCCCCAAATCGGAGTTGGTCCTTCATCGACGCGCAACTCGACCGCAACAAAACACTTGATGCGCGGATGCTGGCGCCGGTCGCTCCCCCAGTTGGGACTGAACAGATCGGGCTCAAAAGGAGGTGTGGCTGACGGCGGGGTGGGTACTGGGTGGAGTGCAACTGACTCTGCGGCGGGAACAGCAGCCTTCTTTGACCCGAGACCCGCTGCTTTGATCTCCCGCATGGCCGCAAGCAGCGCTTCCTCGCGTTTCTCAACCGGCGCCTCGCGATAGGCTTGCAGCAGCTTTCCGACGTGTCGAACCAGGTCCGGGTCAGACAGTATTCGGGTCCAGTCAGTTCCTGTTGCCGCACTCATGCCATGCACGTCTTTCGTTGGTCGAAGTTAGGCGCCTCAGGTAGATTGAACTGAGAGGTACTCAGATTCAAGATGACCTAAGTCACGTGCTCGGCCACGCAAGTACCGGAGTTTTGATCGATAGGGAAAGCGAGGAAGTTGTTAGGCAGGGCCACTCGAGTTACTGAGTATCAAACGTAAGCTGGACGACTTCGGTGGTTTCGTTCTGGGCGGTCTCAAATTTCCATTTGCTCACTGCATCCAGTGCGGCAGTCACCAGCACTGGGTTTCCCCCTAACAAGCGCGTGGATTTGACCTGACCGTTGGGCCGCACGATAGCTTCCACCTTCACCGTCCCGCGAATGTGCATCTTCTTCGCGAGTTCGGGATAGACTGGCGTAACGCGCGAGGCGACCTTTCGCTCCGAGTGGGAACTCTCCGGAGCAGTTTGGCCGGTCGTCGTGCTGATAGTCAGAGCGGCCATCACCGCCGCCACCAATAGAACACCCCAGCGCATGACCAAGTTCCCCTTCCTCGTTCAGATTACTGGCGTGCTAGGTATTCGAGCAACGCACCGAAGACATTGCACTTTGGGTGCGTTTGGGACTTGTTGTTCATAATGGGCGGTTTCTCCGCGGTATCTCTGACCCCGCAAAGGCCGATACCAGACGTTATTTCCCCAAATCGTTTGCATCGCAAAGTCGCGTAAGTGAATCGAATGTTGGGAGTTATGCTATAGAACGGAAAGGACGTTCGGCTTCTTTGCGGTACGTGAGCGGGCGCTCCAAATTGAGAATGGAAAGCTCATTGAAAACCAGGTTGGCTTTGATTTTCAGTCTTCTTCCTTTAGTTTTAGCTCCAACTACCGTGTTCGCTCAGTCGTCGGGATCTTCCGGGGTGCCGACTGTCACTCTTCCCAGCGCCCAAAATCCATTTCTTGGTAGCGCCGCGGAAGGCAGCGCTACTTCCGAAGTCCTGCAGATCGACTTCAAGGATGCCATCGACCGGGGATTGCGCAACAACCTCGGGCTGCTGCTGGCGGGCGATCAGGCCCAGACTGCTCGTGGGGAAAGATGGAAAGAACTCAGCGAACTCCTGCCCAACGTAAACGCTCGCATTATAGAGAGTGCGCAAACCCAGAGTCTGGCGGCGTCGGGCTTCCAAAAGCTGTTGCCGATACTCAGCCCTCCAGGGACTAACACCAGCGCTTTTCCTCGTGTCGTGCCGGCCTTCAATTATTTCGATGCGCGTGCATCGCTTAGCCAGTCACTCTTCAATTTCAAAAACCTTGAACGAGAGCGGGCCTCATCGGAGAGCCTGAGGGCAGCAGAGTTCAACTTCAAAGATGCTCGCGAAATCGTAGTGCTGGCAGTCGGTAACGCGTACTTGCAATCCATTGCTGCCGCAGCCAGAGTTGAAACGTCTGAAGCGCAGGTCAAAAGCGCGCAGGCCCTCTATGACAAAGCCGCGGATCAGCAGAGGGCAGGGTTGTCGCCGGCCATTGACGCCTTGCGCTCTCAAGTGGAATTGCAAACCCGCCAGCAGCAGTTGATTGTCGCTCGCAATGACCTCGCCAAATTGAACTTGAGTATCGCCCGCATCATCGGTCTGCCGCCCGGGCAACCCTTTGTGCTCACCGAAAAAGCTCCGTACCAGGCGATGACGCCTCTGCCGCTCGAGGCCTACTTGCAACACGCATACACTGGGCGTTCCGATTACCAGGCGGCTGTGGCGCAGCTTCAAAGCGCCGAACTCTCCAGGAGAGCGGCGGTAGCAGGCCGATACCCTACCGTTGACCTCGCTGCAAATCTTGGGGATATCGGTGTAACTCCAGCCCATTCCAACGGTACCTGGCAGGTTGTGGGCGGAGTAAACATTCCGATCTTCGCCGGCAACCGCGTTCATTCCGACGTCCTCGAAGCGGATGCTCAATTAAAACAGGCTCGTTCTCAGCTCAGCGATCTCCGGGGTCGTATCGATTACGAAGTTCGGACTGCTCTGCTCGATCTGAATGCTGCCTCCCAGCAGGTCGAGGTGGCACGCAGCTCCGTAGACTTGGCGGAACAAGCGTTCGCACAATCGCAGGATCGTTTCACTGCCGGCGTGACAGATAATTTGGAAGTTGTCCAGGCGCAGGAAGCAGTGGCCGCTGCTCATGAGAACTACATCCAAAGTCTTTATGCTCATAATCTCGCGAAAGTAGAACTGGCCTACGCCATCGGCGATGCCGAACAAGGAGTCAGGCGATATCTGAAAGGCAATCAATAAAGGTATGGAGCAAACGACGACACAGAGCCCTCCCGCTGAGTCCGCCAATCGAAGTACTGAGCATCCTGAATCTGGCAGACCATTGCCCGCTACCGAGCGGGACTATCACACTCGTCCCTCGCGCACCCAAAGTCGTGGATTCCGTATTGCGCTGGTTATCGCCATCATTGTCCTATTGGTTGCGTGTTTTTTTGCCTACCGCTATTTCACCAGCTATGAGTCGACCGACGACGCCCAAGTGGACGGTCACATCAATTCCGTCAGCGCGCGCATTTCGGGTCATGTGATCAAACTCAATGTTCGAGACAACCAGTACGTACAGGCAGGAACCGTGTTGGTGGAGATCGACCCTGCGGATTACCAGGTTGCTTACGAGCGAGCCAAGGCGGATTTTGACGATGCGCAGGCGGCCGCTCTCGCGGCCGGAGTGACTGTGCCGATCACTTCCGTGAACACCAGCGGCCAGGTTTCTGCCACCGAAGCCGACGTCAACAGCGCCCGAGCGGGCATCCAGGTTTCCCAGCAGCAACTGGCGGCGGCCAAGGCGCAATTGCAAGAGGCTGAGGCGAACAATGTAAAAGCGCAGAACGACCTCGCCCGTTACAAGCAATTGGTGCAGAAGCAGGAGATCTCGCAACAGCAGTTCGATCAGGCAACTGCCGCCGCGCAGGCCAGCGCCGCCGCAGTGGAAGGCGCGCGCGCCAATGCCGATGCGGCGCAGCAGCAGGTGATGCAGGCTCAAGGCAAACTGGTTCAGGCCCAAGCGAATTGGGCCAATGCCAACACCGCGCCCAGGCAGATGCAGGTCACGCGCGCCAAAGCGGCATCGGCCTTAGCCGAGGCCCAGCGCAAGAAGGCCGATCTCGATCAGGCTGCGCTGAACCTGCAATACACGAAGGTTGTCGCTCCCGTGAACGGAATTGTCAGCAATCGTACCGTTGAAGTTGGGCAGAACGTCGCTCCGGGGCAAGAGCTCATGAAGGTCATCAACCTCGATGACGTCTGGATCACCGCGAATTTTAAAGAGACGCAACTCCGTCAAATGCGGCCCGGACAGCCGGTGACCATCGAAGTGGACGCCAATGGCCGTAAGTACAACGGCAAGGTGGACAGCGTTGCCGGCGCCAGCGGGGCGCGCTTCAGTTTGCTCCCTCCGGAAAATGCTACCGGAAATTATGTGAAGGTCGTGCAGCGCATCCCGGTGAAGATTGACTTGGATCCCGGCTCCAACAATGACCACCAATTGCGTCCTGGCGAGTCTGTGACGCCCAAGGTCTGGATTCACAAATGAGCGCTGCTAGTGCGACGATGGACCAGGCCCAGGCCTGGCGTCCCGCCGTTAATCCCTGGGTGATTGCGCTCGCGGTGACGCTGGCCACGTTCATGGAGGTGCTTGACACCTCCATCGCGAACGTAGCCTTGCCTCATATTGCCGGGAGTCTCTCTGCCGGCCAGGATGAGAGCACCTGGGTTCTTACTTCCTATCTCGTCTCCAACGCCATCGTTCTTCCGCTGAGCGGCTGGCTTTCGTCCATCGTCGGCCGCAAGAATTTTTATATGGGTTGCGTGGCACTGTTCACGATCAGTTCTTTTCTTTGTGGACTGGCGCCCAATCTTGCCATTTTGATTATCTGCCGCGTCTTGCAAGGCGCTGGTGGTGGCGGATTACAGCCCAGCGAGCAGGCAATCCTGGCTGACACGTTCCCGCCCGCGAAGCGCGGCATGGCATTCGCAGTCTACGGAATGGCGGTCGTCACGGCGCCGGCGATCGGTCCAACTCTGGGCGGCTGGATCACCGACAACTTCACCTGGCGCTGGATCTTCTTCATCAATATTCCAGTCGGAATTCTGTCGATCCTTCTCACCTCGCGGCTGATTCAGGACCCGCCCTACTTCAAGCGCCGCAAACTCAGCGAGACCCGCATCGATTACATCGGCCTTGGCTTCGTCGCACTAGGACTGGGAGCGCTGCAAGTGGTACTCGACAAGGGCCAGCGCGAAGATTGGTTTGAGTCCCACTTCATTTTATTCTTGTCTTTAATTGCCGCTGCGTCATTGATTTTTGTCGTCATCTGGGAGTGGAGGCACAAGGACCCAATCATCGATCTGCATCTGTTTCGCGACCGCACGTTCGGCATCTCCAATTTGCTGATGTTCATGCTAGGATTCGCCCTGCTGGGCAGCACTTTGTTGCTGCCGCTGTTTTCGCAAACGCTGCTGGGATACACCGCGCAGGAAGCAGGGCTGGCGCTGATGCCTGGCGGGTTTACGATTATTCTTCTGCTGCCTTTGGTTGGGTTTCTGCTCTCCCGCTACACTCCGCGATGGCTCCTTTTGTTTGGCCTGCTCGTCTTGTCGTTTTCGCTCTTTCACATGACCCGCTTCGATTTAGATATTGATTTCCGGACGGTGGCCGTGGCGCGCACGATTCAAGCCGTGGGCATGGCCTTCTTGTTTGTTCCCATCAACACCGCCGCCTACGCATTCCTCCCTCGAGATAAGAACAATGCCGCCTCAGGGCTGATGAATCTGGCGCGCAATATCGGCGGGAGTGTGGGGATTTCCGTGGTCACCACCATGCTCGACCGCCGAACCCAGGTCCATCTCACGGATCTGTCACGCAACCTGACGCCCTCGAATCCGGCGCTTCAAGGCATGATAGCCGGGGCCACGAAGGGGATGCAGGCCCATGGAGCAAGCGCTGCTGGGGCCACCCAGCGGGCCTATGCCCTCATCCAGTTCACAGTGCAGCGCCAGGCCACAATGCTGTCTTATATTGATTGCTTCTGGTTCTTGGGTGTAGCCATCATGCTCATGATTCCTGCAGTTTTCCTGATCAAAAAATCGAGGCCCGGCGGAGGAATAGCAGTACACTAAAAACAGGCCATGTTTCGTCTCGTCACCATCGAGCGCGAATACGGTTGCGGGGCCGCTTCTATCGCCGCCCAACTGGCGAAGCAACTGGGATGGAAGTTGTGGGACCATCTGCTCACAGAGGAAATCGCCCGCCTTGCCCAGGTCGATCCTTCTGCCGTGCTGCGCTGCGATGAACGCATGGACAGCCGCCTCCATCGCCTCTCCAAAGCTTTTTGGCGGGGCAGTTACGAGCGCAGCTCTCCCTTAGGCACCCAGGTTTTCGATACCGATCGCATGGTCGGGATGATGCAGGAAATCATGAACAGACTAGCCCGGGAAGGGAACGCGGTTGTAGTCGGCCGCGGCGCACCTTATTTCTTGCGAGAGCATCCCACGGCATTTCATGTGTTTCTCTATGCGCCCCGGGCGGAAAAAATCCGCCGGACGATCGCAGACGGGCATTCCGCGCAAGAAGCTGAGGAGATGGTCGATTCCGTAGATCGCGAGCGTATCGCCTACGTCAAACACTATTTCAATGCGGACTGGCCTACGCGGTCGCTTTACCACATGATGATCAACACCGCCGTAGGCAACGAGCCTGTCGTGAAAACCATCCTGGACACCATGCACTTGGTTGAGGGTAGCCCTAAAGCTACCGACTACGAGAATCCCAACCCGCAGCCCGTACGTGGCTAAAGTCTTACTAACCGATTCTGCCTGCCCCTTGCGGGCGCGCCGGACGCGGCGGCGCCGGACAACAATCCTCTGCACAAGTATCCTGACGCGGCCCAAGCGATCCCAAAGCGCGCCGCTCGGCGCCCTCAGTCCGTTCCAGGATCAACTCCCGGATCATTGCGATGAACTTGGGATGCACGCCCACGGTCTTGGCCCGCGCCATCGGCAAATGAAGTGAATCGCACAGTTGCCGGGCCTCGATGTCGAGATCGTAAAGCACTTCCATGTGGTCCGAGATAAAACTGATCGGCGCGAGAACAACCGCGCTGGCGAGATCCTTCGATTTCACCTCGCGCAGGTAGTCCAGAATGTCCGGCTCCAGCCATGGTTGTCCGGGCGCCCCGCTCCGGCTCTGATACACCAGAGCATCGTTGCGAATGCCCAGCCTCGCCGATACCAGCTTTCGCACTTCTTCGAGTTGCCGCACGTAATCGCTGCTGTTCGCCATCGAAAGCGGAATGCTGTGCGCAACGTAGACGAGTTGAATATTTTGCCGCGCCGTGTCCGGAATTTCCTTTAAAGCGTCATGCAAGCGAGCTTCCGTGGCCTCGATAAACCCTGGATGGTTAAAGAACGGCCGCATTTTTTCGACCTCCGCGGCGCCTGCGCCAACCTCGTTCTGTGCTCTGGCAATGTCTTCCCGATATTGACGGCACCCCGAATACGAGCTGTACGCCGAGGTCACAAAAGCCAGCGCCCGCCGGATGCCATCCTGCTTCATCCGCCGCACCGTGTCTGGAAGCATGGGATGCCAGTTGCGATTTCCCCAGTACACGGGCAGGTGCGGGCCATGCTGCGCAAGTTCATCCTCCAGCGCTTGGATCAACTCTCGCGTCTGCTGGTTGATCGGACTCTTGCCCTCAAAATGATAGTAGTGTTCGGCGACGGCGAGCATACGCTCCCGCGGCACATTCCGACCCCGCAGCACGTTCTCAAGAAATGGAATTACGTCTTCCCGGGACTCGGGACCGCCAAAAGACACAACGAGGATGGCATCGTAATTCATTGAAAAGATATTAAGAGTGTAAGAGCTCTGGCACTATTTTCCGCCTGCGGAATTGGCAGCGGTCATCTGCGGCGTATTTAATGACACCGGCCGGTCGAAAGAAATATCCATCTCAGTGAACCGCGGCAACACCACATCTCTTCCATGGCGCGTTGCCAGGTACAACGCCGAAGCGCCACTGGAGATGAGGCGCGACGTACCTGCGGTAGAAGCGTCGGTCGCAGTGGAAATCAGCGCTTCTATCACCAATTGCATGCTGTCGTCCACTCCTTTAGCAACGCCCGTCGTCATTCCGAAATTGATCGCCATCCACACCTTGCCCGGTCGCTCCCCGCGCAGTTTGCCTTCGGCATCGATCGTTGTGTGGGAGCGTTCGTCCAGTTCCGCACCGGCGAGCGAAGCCGCTACCCGCATCGAGTTGCCATTCGGCAACGTAACCTCGGTAAACCCTAAATATAGCGATCCCGATCGGCTCAGCCATCGGGGAGGAGTGGTCTTCAGGATTTTGCCTTTGAAGTAACTGCCTGCGGGCAATGCGACTTTTGAATCCAGGAGCACAGGCTCTAGAAGGCGTGCAGTGACGATATCTCCGGCCCTGCTTTTCGACGCGCTTACCGTACCCAGGAGCACAATCTTGCAACGGGTTCCCGCGGGAATGGTTGCGGGGATGGAAGGGTCCAACTCGGAGTTCGGGTTGCTGTCGCTGGTCTTAAACTCTTCTTCGGGCGTCCCAAAGGCCTCCAGCACAATCGTAGGCGTTCCAGCTTTCCTCTGGTTCGGATGGCTTACCTCAACGGCCCTGTGTTCACTGACAGAGGATGGACTCTTCTTCGCTCTTGCATGTACTTCGTGCATCCGATCTACGAAGAGTAGCGAGACGCTAAGCGAGTTTTGGAGTCCGTCTTGCTGCACGATCGCTTGTTTAAAGACAGGATATCTCTCCTGGCGCGGGGTAAACGCGTTGACTACCCACGGCCGGTGGTCGTTTGGAGTGCGTTTCCTTTTTTCCATGTGGTCCACGGACAGGAGTACGTGGCTGCCGGATGAAAACAATCTGCGATCTGCTGAATAAACGTCTCTCGCAAGGCTGCCTTCGACCATCTGACCCGGCTTCAGCTTCGACATCTTGAGCGAACCAGGGAGCTGTACTTTCATATACAGCCCGGCTTCCTTTGGCGTTCCCGACGATAGCCTGGCTGAGGATTCGTCAGCGCGGCAATGCGCGCTCACAATCAATCCTAGTGCCAACAAACGTACCCCGATTGAACCAACTCCCAGTAGACCTGTTTGCATAGCATTCCTTTGAAAATGTTCTTCTTACGTGCACGCGCAACATGCGGCCACTCGACATGGGTTTCCGCCTGAAGCTCTCCGCATGACGGCTCTTTTGCGCTGCTGATCGGGGGGATTTTGGTGCGCCCGGAGAGATTCGAACTCCCGACCTGTTGCTCCGGAGGCAACCGCTCTATCCAGCTGAGCTACGGGCGCGTGTCTTTACAGTCTACATGGGGAAAGGAAAGGGCAGCAACGGTGAAGTCAGCACGCAAGATATCAGCCGCGGCAGGCTAGGCTGACGCCATGCGCGCTCTCTGGACTGCGGCAGTTCGACTCTTATGACGAATACGGCTTACCAGCGGTCACGCCGGCCGCCGCCCTCGCCGCCACGGCCTCCGCGATCCCGGCCACCGCCGCCACCGCCGCCAGCGCGTTCCGTCTTGGGACGCGCCTCGTTGACATTGATGGTGCGTCCGCCCACTTGCGAACCATTCAAGGCTGTGATCGCCTTCTCGCCGTCTTCGTTGCTCGCCATTTCCACGAACCCGAAGCCGCGGGAGCGACCCGTGTCGCGGTCAGTCATAATGCTGACGCGGTCTACCTGTCCGTACGACTCAAAGAGTTGCCGCAGTTCGTCTTCGTTGGTGTTAAAGCTGAGATTCCCCACGAAAATATTCTTCACGCCTCTGCCTCTGCATTGAGCTGTCGGGAGTGCAAGCTCGATTCGGCGGACTTGGCAGGTCGGGAGGGCCGTTCCTGAAAATCGATACCGGAGCTGGCAACAGTCGAATGCGGCGAGCAGTATAGCAGGTTTTCCAAAAGCCGCATGTCAAATCAAACTGGAGAGGACAGAGCCGTAACAAGGGGCTGGGTTCAGCACTCATCAACCTTCCAGTATCCCTCTTCGTGAAATCCCATCTGCAGCAGGCGGTTCTTGGGGTCGTGGCGTTTGCCGCAGCCGGGACACACCAGATAGCGGCTCCAGGCCGTTCCTTGATGATCGTAGTTTTCTGCTACTGCGAAGGTGGTCCCGCAACTGCACGGAACCAGCAACATCCGCAGACGGGCATTCTTCTTATGATCCTTTTTCTCGACTTTATGCGGCTGCTTCACGACTCTTCGACTGCAGCGAACGAACTTTTCTTCCGCTTGTTCGCCTGCAGCACTTTCTTACGCAGGCGCAGCGATGTGGGAGTCACTTCGACGAACTCGTCGTCGGTAATGAACTCGATAGCCTGTTCCAGATTAAGCGGCTTGAACGGCACCAGACGAATGGCTTCATCGGCGGTGGACGCGCGCATGTTGGTTAGTTTCTTTTCGCGGACGGCGTTTACGTCCAGATCGGTATCCTTAGCATTCTCCCCGATGATCATGCCTTCGTAGAGTTCAACGCCAGGGCCAACGAAAAGCTCTCCGCGCTCCTGCAGCCCCCACAAGGCGTATGCGGTCGAGACTCCCGGACGATCCGCGATCAGAGCGCCCGTGAGACGGTGCGGAATCTCGCCCTGCCATTCCATGTATCCATCGAAAAGCGAATTCATGACGATAGTGCCGCGCGTGTCGGTGAGCAGTTGGCTACGCAAGCCGATCAATCCGCGGCTGGGCACGCGAAATTCGATGCGCACGCGTCCATACCCGTGGTTGTGCATGTTAGTGACTTCACCCTTGCGTGAGCCAAGTTGCTCCATGACTACGCCCACGAAATCTTCGGGGACGTCCACCGTCAGGTGCTCGACCGGTTCCATCAGCTTGCCGTCGATCCGCTTGGTAACGATCTCGGGCTTGCCCACCATCAGTTCGTAGCCTTCACGCCGCATCATCTCAATCAAAATCGAGAGCTGCAGCTCGCCACGCCCCAGCACCTTGAATGAATCGGTGGTGCCTGTATCTTCCACCCGCAAGGAAACGTTGGTCAGCAGTTCTTTTTCCAACCGTTCCCGCAGATTGCGCGACGTCACATAGGTGCCATCCTTGCCCGCGAACGGCGAGGTGTTCACCGTGAACAGCATCGCGATCGTCGGCTCATCAATGGCGATATGGGGTAGCGGAGCCGGATTCTCGGCCTCGGTGATGGTTTCGCCGATCGTGATTCCTTCCACACCGGCCACGGCAACGATATCGCCCAACTCCGTTTCGGAGATGTCGGTCCGCTTTAGTCCGGAGAACGAAAATAGTTTTGTGATCTTGGTCTTGTGCAACGTGCCATCCAGCTTGGCAATGGCCACCTCTTCGCCGGTAAACATTTTTCCGTTGAAGACTCGGGCGATCGCCAGCCGTCCGAGATAGTCGCTGTAATCAAGATTCGCGACCAGAATCTGCAGCGGCCCCGCAGGATCGCCTTTGGGCAGCGGAATCGTCTTCAGGATTGCGTCAAACAGGGGACGTAGATCCTCGCCGCCTCCCTTGATGTTGGTCGTTGCGGTGCCCGTCTTGGCGTTGGTGTAGAGCACCGGAAAGTCGATCTGGTCTTCCTTGGCATCAAGGTCAATAAATAGATCGTAGATCTCGTTCAGCACCTCCTGGGGGCGCGCATCCGAGCGATCAATCTTGTTGATGACCACGATCGGCGGCAGCTTGGCCTCCAGGGCTTTGCTCAGCACATAGCGTGTCTGCGGGAGCGGGCCTTCGCTCGCGTCCACCAGCAGCATGACCCCATCCACCATCTTCAAGGCGCGCTCGACTTCGCCGCCAAAATCGCTGTGGCCGGGGGTGTCCACGATGTTGATTTTCACATCGTGATAAAAGATCGCGGTGTTCTTCGCCAGAATGGTGATGCCGCGCTCGCGCTCCAGTTCGTTCGAATCCATTACCCGATCTACGTGGTGCTCATTGGACCGAAAAGTGCCGCTCTGTTGTAGCATCGCGTCCACCAGCGTGGTCTTGCCGTGGTCCACGTGGGCGATGATGGCGATATTGCGAATGCCTGAACTCAAAAGGAATCCTTCCTGAATTGTGTCTCTTACCACTTTACTATGGCGGAGGCTAATTGCTTGGGGTTTCTCGATGGGAAGTAGCCGCGCTTGCGGCATCACGCGGGCTGCGGATGCGGTACATACTAAATTTCGCGTTCTGGTAGGTCAGATCGAATTCTTGGGAATGATCTTGCACGTAATGGTTGAGAAACCCGTGGTCCTCATCAAATGCGCTGGTCGTGATTAAAAATCCGGCATTAATCTTCTGTAAGTGCTGCCAAAGTTCTGCTCCCGTACCGCGATAGTTGTACGTCGAAGCAGGCCGGCCGGTGTAGAGTGACAGCGCCCGCGCCCGATAATAAATAAAAACATCCTCTGGGCCGCTTTGATTGCGCACAGCGTCACAGAGTTGGTTGAACTCCGCCATGCCCTGGTTCTCGCGAATGGGCCCGAAGCTCAGCGCGCGATAGCCTTCCGCGAAGGGAATTGCGAGCAGCAGCAACAATCCCCCAGCCGCAGCCTTGGAATAAGCCGGGACGAACTTTTCGCTGATTCCGCGAAGGCCGGTCAATGCCAGAAACACGATCCAGGGAATGATTGGGTAAACTGCCCGAACGCCTGCTGCGTAAGGCCATAGAAGAAGAATGCCGAGATAGGGGGCTAGAAAAGCTTCGATGATCGTAATGCTGCGCTTGGACTGATAAAACACGCCCGCCACCGTAAATAAAGCAACGATTGCAAGCACAACAAACGAAAATGCATTGCGCACCGACGCAACCCAGAATCCTGCCAGCGCGCGCGAATACTCTCCGAGATTGAACAAGATGGTGTGCGCCGTGATGGCATGAAGCTGTTCCACGTACCCGCCGGGTGCGGAACCGATCAGATGATGCTGTAGGAATGCCAGAGCGATATATAGGGTGAGGGCAATGCCCGTGAACCGTTTGACCTTGCGGAACCGTAGCGCGTCATACAGCACCAACCCGGGGATGAGAGCGATCCCAGCCGCGCGCGTTCCGGTCGCCGCATACAGTGTCAGGCCAAAAACAATCGCCCACACCCACCAACGCTTTCCATACCGAGGAGCCCGTTGCACGATAAGCGCTGCAAGATAAAAGAAGAGCAGAAATGGCAGGTCGGAAAGCACGCTGTCTTTCGCCGACCAAAAAACGGTGCTGCACCCAAGAACCGCGATCAGTGCCACCACATATGTCGATCCCAGGTCCCCACGCCACAAGAGATAGACCGCTGTCAATGTGAGCAGAAAAAATGCGACCTGCTCCAGTTTCATAGGCAGCAGATTCAGCCCAAAGAATTTGTACGACGGTGCCAACAACAAGGGAAACACCGGCGGATACATCCCTGGACTGTAAGCGGGAGCTCGAGGATTGTAGATATAGCCAGTCTCAGCGTACGGACGGCCTTCAACAATATTCTGCGCGTGATGCACATACATCGCGAAATCGTCGGCCCAGAGATGGCCCGGTCGCACCGTAGCGGTGTAAAAAAGGGCAATGGCACCGAGCAGACAAGCGAAGTAGGTATTTGCTCGCCAATGAGCAAAGTTCCGGCCGTTCTCGAGCACGTTGCTGGTGTTGCCGTTGGGGATTGCCACAACATTGCAGCGTACACAACCGCGATAAGTTCTCTCCAGAGATTTACGACGTTTTTCTGTAATGGAGTGCCATTTTGGGCCAGGTAGGCGATCTACCCGCCTGCAGTGGTTGGAAGGGTCCCCGTGTGTTCTTCTTCAGGTCTCTCGATCAGCTCCGTGCCCACATCCACTGTCCCCTCGCTATGCAGTCGCAGCCGATACCACAAGACGATCGTTCCCAGAGAGAAGAGAAAAATGATCGTCGAGACCGCGTTGATTTCTGGAGTGATCCCGCGCCTCAGCCTTCCCCAGATTTCCAGGGGCAGAGTGTTGTCGCGTCCTATCAGGAAGAAGGTGACCGCGATCTCGTCCATGGACAAGGTGAAGATCAGCAGCGCCGCCCCGATGATCGGCAGCTTCAGATTCGGCACCGTGATCCGCCAGAACGTCTGCCAATAATTCGCTCCCAGATCGAGCGATGCCTCTTCCTGCGCGCGATCCAGCTTTTGCAATCCCGCAAAAACTTCCGTCGTGGCCACCGCGATAAGCGCTGTACCGTGACCCAGAATAACGGTCAGCAGACTAAGCTTAGTAGCAGCCAAATTGAACAGCATCAGCAACGACAATCCCGTGATAATGCCCGGCAAGATGAGCGGCAGCAGCACCAGTCGTCGGAATAAAGCCTTGCCAGGAAACTGTGCCCGATCCAGGGCTAATGCTGCCGGAGTCCCCAACGCCAGCGCGATTGCCATGGCTGCAAATGCAACCTGCAGGCTGTTGAGCACCGAATCCCAGATCGCGCCATCCGCAAACAAAATCCGATACCAGTCCAACGTAAGATGGCGCGGCGGAAATCCCCCGACTCCCTGTCCATTGAACGAATAGACAATAAGGACCGCAATCGGCAGATATAGAAACGCAAATACCGCTGTAGTATGCAGCAGCAGCCATGGTGAGCGCGGCACTTCGGACCTTTCGCTCACGAGTAGCTCCATTTCTTCTCCAGCCGCTCTGATACAAACAGCAGGCTCACGACAAGCAGTAGCATGCTGAGGGAAATCGCCGCGCCCAACGGCCAGTTGTAAGCGGCGCCAAACAAGCTGACCACGATGTTCGAAATCATGATCCCGCTGGGGCCGCCCAGCAGCAGTGGCGCAATAAAATCGCCCAGGCTCAGCACGAACGCAAACGTTGCCCCCGCCACAACGCCGGGAATCGATAACGGAAAGATCACTCGCCAGAATGTTTGCCCCGGCGTCGCCCCCAGATCCTGCGAGGCCTCAACCAGATTGCGCGGAATGTGTTCCAGCGCCGCATAGATTGGCAAAATCGTGAACGGAGTGTAGATGTGCGTAAGTGTCAGCACAACCGCAAACGGGCTGTAGAGTAAAAACTCCAGCGGATGCTTGGTCAGGTGCACATATTGCAGCAAGGTGTTGAGCACGCCGTCAGACCCCAGAATCGTCTTCCACGCGTATGCCCGTACCAGGTAGCTGACCCAGAGCGGAATGATAACCATTTGGTAAAGCAGATCCTTCCGCTTGCCCGCATAGAACGACAGAAAATACGCCAGCGGATAACCCAGCAGCAGCGAGAACAGCATCACGCGGGCCGCAATCCACATCGAACGCAGCAAGGTTTCCCAGTAGACAGACTTCTGCAGGAGTTCTTTGTAGTTGTCGAAACTCCACGAATGAACAATGGCCTGTCCGGGCGTGACCGACCAGAAGCTGTAGCAGAACATGATTGCATACGGGACGAGGAGAAAGACCGTGATCCACAGCAATGGTGGCACCGTCACCACTGATTTGTAAGTGCGCGAGAACATCAGGTCCTCTCCGGCGATTCGCGCACTGGGATCGCGTCCGAACCAACAAATTCCAGTTCGATCTGATCCTGCATTCCTACGTGGCCGGTGATGCGCACCACCAGTACTTGCCCGTCAGGGCATTGCGCACGAATCAATTCAGTTGCACCGTGAAATGCCTGATGGACTACCTGGGCTTGCAGCCGCACCGCGCCAGGCACCGTCGCCCCGCCAGCCAGATGAATATGTTCGGGCCGCAGTGAAAAAAGTGCCGGCCCGTCGGGAAAGGAAGTCGCCCATGAGAGCTGTCCGCATCGCACAATTCCGCCCCGCACTTCGCCCTTGAGCAAGTTCGTGTGCCCGATGAACTGCGCGACATAAGCCGTGGCCGGACGGCTGTAAATATCGCGCGGACTTGCCACCTGTTCCAGTTCTCCCGATCGCAGCAGCGCAATCCGGTCCGACATCACCATGGCTTCTTCCTGGTCGTGCGTGACGAAAACGAACGCAATCCCGACTTCCCGCTGCAGCGATTTCAATTCCAATTGCATTTGCCGCCGCAGATTCGCGTCCAGGGCCGACAGCGGCTCGTCCAGCAACAGCAGTCGCGGGCGGTTCACCAGCGCCCGCGCCAGCGCCACACGCTGTTGCTGGCCGCCGCTGATCTTCGACGGCTTGGCCTTGGCGTGCGCGGTCATCTTTACTTTTTCCAACGCTTCCGCCACTCGCTGCGCGATCTCCGCCTCCGGACGGTTCGCTACTTGCAGCCCGTATCCCACGTTCTGTTCGACAGTCAGGTGAGGGAACAGCGCGTAGCTCTGAAACACCGTGTTCACGCGCCGCCGGTACGGAGGCTGGTGATCCAATCTCTCGGCACCCATCCAGAGTTCGCCAGAAGTTGCGATCTCGAATCCCGCAATGATTCGCAACAGAGTCGTCTTACCGGATCCGCTCTCTCCCAGAATTGTGAGAAATTCTCCCTCAGCGATCTCCAGGGAAACATTGCGCAGGACAACGTTGCGGCCAAAGTTCTTGGCCACATTTCGGATGCTGAGCAACGTCGGTTTTGAATCAGATCGGCTGTTCACAGTCGCAGTTACGGCAGGAGTGATCGAGGAAGCCATGAAGTGTTTTAGCGGCAAGAAGCGGCTAGCAAATGTTTAACTCGAGCCTTCTATTGCGCCGCCTTCACATCGTTCCATATCTCGGTGTACTTGGCGCGCCGTGGCACATTCTGCCAGAAATAGATTCGCTTCTGATAATTATCCACGTCGTCCAGATGCAGCGTCTTGACCTCGTCCGGCGTCATCAGTTTTCCAGCCTGCGGATTCGCTGGCACGTAATGCGTCTTGTCGGTGACCAGTTTTTGCGTCTTCGCCTCGATCATGTATTCCAAGAACTTGTGAGCCAGTTCCTTGTTCTCGCTCCCCGCAGTGATCATAAGATGATCAATCCACCCGGTTGTATTCTCTTTCGGAATCGTCTCTCCGGCAGGGAATCCGGCCTTCTTGAGATCCGCAGTGTTGAGCGGCCAGCCCATGGCAATCACCACTTCGTGGCTTTCAAACAAATTGGTCAACTCGCCGCCTGTGGCCCATATTTTTCGTATATTCGGCTTCAACTCCAGCAGTTTCTTTTTCACCGCGTCCAATTCCTGATCGCTCAGGTTGTAAAGGTGCGAAGGATCCGGCTTGTCATAGCCGAGCACCTGAGCCGCCATGTAGACCGTGGACAGATCGTCCCACACCGAAACCTTCCCTTTGTATTTCGGATCCCAAAACAAGTTCCACGAATCGGGCGGCTGAGCAAATGCCGTGGTGTCATAAATGATGGGATCCGGCCCCCACATAAACGGAACGCCATAGACTTGATTATTGGCGTGCACCAGCGGCAGTGAAACGAGTTGTGGCGAGAGCTGGTTGTAGCTCGGAATCTTGCTCAGATCGAGCGGTGCGGCCAATCCAGACGTAGCAATCGAAGTTGCCACGTCGCTCGAGGGAGAAATCACATCGTAATTCCCAGCGCTCCCGCCGCGCAGCTTCGCCATCAATTCATCGCTCGATCCCATATACGACGCCGAGATCTTGCAGTGATTCTCATTTTCGAATGCTGTGATAAACGAGGGATCGGCATAGCCCTCCCATACCAGAAGATTGAGTGTCGGAGTCTTCCGGGAACATGATCCCACGAGGAGAACGGCCGCCATCACCGGCAACAACCATCTTGCACGTCGCCAATTCATTATTTTTGTTCCCCTCGCCGCACTAAAATGTCGGGGGCGTATTCACCCACAACAGCCAGGTTTCCTTGCGTCCCGGATTCTTCCAGCGATGCGGTGTCGCGCTTTCGAAATAAAAACTGTCGCCGGGCTTGAGCCGGTACTCCTGGCCGTCGACCGTAATCTCCAGATCGCCACGCAGCACGTAGATAAACTCTTCTCCTTCATGCGTGTAGGGATCGCCGCTGCCGGCTTCCGGCGCGATGCGGAACAAATGCGGCTCCATGACCGCATTGCCCCACGCCAGCAGTTCCATGCGCACGCCGGTGCCTGCTTCCAGCACTTTCCGGTCGGCGGGGCGAACCTGACGGCTGCTGGTTCCGCTCGCCTCAAAAAAATCAAGAATATTTGTTTTATAGAAACGTGCCAGCTTGCGTAGCGTTCCCACCGAACCGCTCATCTGCGAGCGTTCCAGCGCGCTCAGGAATCCCACAGAGATGCCCACGGCCTCGGCCACCTGCGCCAGCGAAAGCCGCCGCCTCGCCCGCAACTGGCGCAAATGCGCACCGATGGCTCCGGCGTTTCCGTCTCCGGCGGCATGCATTTTGCCTTCCCGCTTCAACAACTGCACGATGGCAGCCGCGTTTAGCCCGCGCACCTTGCGCAGAAAACGCGCCCGCTTCAGCAATTTCACATCTTCCGCGGTATAAAGCCGGTACTTGCTCTCGGTGCGCCGTGGGCGCGCGAGTCCAAGACTCTCCCACGAGCGGATCACCGAAGGAGAAACCCCCACCTTGCGCGCGACGTCTCCAATTTTCAAGTAAGGTTCAGCCATTCTGCTTTGGGCCTCGGTGCGCAGGATCACACCTTCTAATGAGAAATTTCTATCTGCCGAACGACTTTTTTCTCCTTGACAGTTCCTATGCTTGTTCTCTAACCTTGCGGGATTATAGCAAGGTTGTGATCGGAAGCAAGCGATAGCTTTTCAACAAGAATCTCAAACCCACCCGGATATTGCGGAGGCACCATGCCGTCACGTCGAGCCTGCTGGTTCGCAGTTTGCCTTGTCGTTGCTGTTGCTGTGTCGATCCCCACCATGCTGTCAGCCCAGGGTACAAGCGGGCGAGTTGTTGGTCGTGTCTCTGATCCCGCAGGAGCCGTGCTGGCGAATGTGAAAGTGACTCTGGTCAACGAGGGAACCAGTGTCAGCCGTGACACCAAAACGAATGAAAGCGGCGACTACGATTTCGTCGAGGTCCCGGTCGGCACCTACCGCTTGGAGTTTGACCTGACCGGATTTAAGAAGAATGTTCGTCACGGCGTGTCCCTCGACATCAACCAGGTCATCACGCTCAATATGACCATGCAGGTCGGCGCGGCCCAGGAAATTGTGGACGTTACGTCGGAAGCGCCGTTGGTCGAGACCACCAGCACGCAACTGGGAGCTGTAGTGGGGGACCGTGCCGTCAGTGAACTTCCCCTTAATTCCCGCGATACCTACCAATTTTTGCAACTGCAGCCGGGTGTTATGTCGACTGCGGGTTCCAGCAATTCCATCGTATATGGCAGCAATAACGCCGGCGCGGTGTCGGTGAATGGTGGGCGCGGGCGATCGAATAACTTCAGCGTCAATGGGGGAGACGCCAACGACCAGTTCGTGAACTTGCCAACGGTCCAGCCCTCGCCGGACAGCATTCAGGAATTCCGCGTTCTCACGAATACCTTTGACGCAGAGTATGGACGCAACTCGGGCTCGGTGGTGAACGTGGTCACGAAATCGGGGACCAACGACTTCCACGGCAACCTCTATGAATTCTTCCGCAATACCGTGCTTAATGCCTCCGATTATTGCTTCTCGTCGCCTTGTGCGAAGCCCAAGTTCAATCAGAACCAGTTTGGCGGCACCTTCGGCGGGCCCATCAGGAAGGACCACACCTTTTTCTTTGCCTCTTATGAAGGCAGGCGCATTCGCCAGGGCATCGCTTCGCCAGTCGTCACGGTGCCCACGGCGCAAGAATTGCCGAGCCCGACAAACGTCGTCAATGGCCAGATCGTGGCCGATTTTTCCGATACGGGTGTTCCGTTTGCAGGAACTCTAGCCAACTCATACGCACTCCAACCTGCGCAACGACCCGGATGCCAGGCAGCCATTACTGCTATAGGAGGGGGAACGGTCGCCGACGGCGTGGGTTATTCCACTCTCTTTCCGAACGAGCAGATTCCATTGGCTTGTATGGATTCAACGGCTGTCGATCTGCTGCAGGTTTTACCCGCGGCCCAGAACGGTGGCAATACGGTGCAAACATTCCCCGTCCAGCCGGAGCGCGGAGATCAAGTCACCCTGAAGATCGACCACCGCATTAACAGTAAGCAAACTTTCAGCGGATACTACTATTTTGACGATCACAGTATCGTCTTCCCGTTCGCCCAATTCCAGGCTGCCGGGGCCAACGTTCCCGGTTTTGCATCTGCTACGAAAGAGCGTTTCCAGCAATGGAACCTGACCCACACGTGGACCATCAACAACAACACCGTCAATGAGTTCCGTTTTAATTACAATCGTGAGGCGCAGAGAACCTTCCAGCATCCTCAGGCAACCAACTTGATCCAGAATTCCTGCCCCGCAGCGCCATCTTGGCTCACCAACGTGCTAGGAACGCCGCCATGCTTTTACGGCGATGGTTCCAGTGATCCCAACGGCAGTCTTTATGGCATTCATCCTGGCCTTGGGACTCAGCACGAAGGATTGCCGTTCATCCAGATCTCAGGTGGCTTCACGATTGGCAATAACAGTGAAGGCGAACTGCCGCAAGTGGGGAATTCATTCCAATGGTCGGACAGCCTTACAAAGGTTACAGGACATCACACGATTAAGTTCGGGGGGGACGTTCGGCGGCAGCGCTTCGATCAAACTCTCTACTTTGATGTGAACGGCGAGTTCTTTTACTCCGGTGCAGGTGCTAATTCGGTCGGCGCCGCCGGCTACTCGAACTTTTATCCTGATTTCATGCTTGGCCTGCCCGATTCTTACGGCCAAGGATCGGCGCAGGTGGAAAACGTTCGTTCCACCTCTCTTTACCTGTTTGCCCAAGATAGCTGGAAAATCAAACCTAATTTGACGCTCAATTATGGTTTGCGCTGGGAGCTGAACACTCCCATTGCTGACATCAGCAAGCATGTGCAAACCTTCCGGCCCGGCCAGGTCAGTAAAATCTACCCCTGTGAAAACACAGCTAACACGGACTGCTCCTCGATGACGCCGGTGGGCCTCCTGGTTCCAGGAGATCCCGGTGTTCCCGGAGGCATGACCCAGACCTACTACAAGGCATTTGCGCCGCGAATCGGTATTGCGTGGAGTCCCGGCACCTCGGGCAAAACCAGCGTCCGTACAGGCTGGGGAATGTTCTACAACCCCATCGAGCAGTTGGTGCTGGAGCAGTTCAGTGCTGAACCTCCGTTCGGAGTGAGCACCTTTCCGGTCGGAACGCTTTTCAACCTCCCATTCCTCGGGCAGGACGGGGCGACCGCGTATCCCAATCCAGCCAACGGAATTCTCCAAGCGCCTCGGGGGCAACCCGTTGATTGGGGTGTCTTCCGCCCGATCCTGCTGTTCGGTCAATTTCAGCCCCACATGCGATCGCAGTACTCCGACCAGTACAACTTGACGATCGAGCATCAACTGCGAAACGACATGAAATTGCAGGTCGGGTATGTTGGCTCACAAGGCCACCGTCTGCTCGCCACCCACGATTTGAATTATGGGAACCCGCAGACCTGTCTTGACCTGAACGCAGTGCTGGGCGCCGGTACCTGCGGTCCATATTATGCCGACAGCTCCTTCTTCATCCCGGGCAATACCGTACTGCCGGTGGACTTTCACCTGCCCTACGCCCAGAACCACTCTGTTATCCCCGCCGGAACAACGATTGGTCCCAATGGCATAACGCTGGTCGGACTGCGCCCTTACTCCTCGCCCCAATGTGATCCCCTGAGCGGAAATGGCTGTCCTTCCGACGGGATTGACGTTTTCAGCAGCATTTTTGCTCAGGATACAATCGCCAACTCCGCCTACAACTCGTTTCAGGCTTCTCTGGATAAGCGCTTCGCGCACGGGCTGCAATTCACTGCGGCTTACACTTTCAGCAAGTCATTTGACGAAGCCTCTAGTTTCGAGGGAATCCTCAACCCGGTTGATCCCGCCCGGAGCCGCTCCCTGTCTACCTTCGACGCTCGGCATCGAATCGTGCTGAGCTATTACTGGGAGTTTCCTAAAACCGGCTTCACGGGGGTCGCCGGGCAACTGGTGAACGGCTGGGCAATTTCCGGAATCACCACCTTTCAAACTGGATTCCCCATCCGCCTGACGTCCTTAGCGGACAACGAGTTAATGTACAGCTTCGATTTTGAGCTGCCGGGCGAACCGGACCAACTGGCAGCGTTGAAGACTGGAAGGCCTCAATCCAACTGCTTTAACGGACTGTGCAACTACTTCTTCAACCCGAACAGTTTCACCGAGAACGCCACCGATCCTACCCAGCCGCTGTGTTCGGCGTCGCCGGTGTTCAACTGCTATGACCCATCGCTATTGGGACGCATCGGCACTGCGCCGCGAACCATCTGCTGCGGCCCGCACATCAGCAATACTGACTTTGCTCTGTTGAAGACATTCAAAATCTCGGAGACGAAGCGCGTAGACTTCCGAGCTGAACTGTTCAATATCTTCAACCACTCGCAGTTCTTTAACCCAGACGGCAACAGCAGCGATGGAACTCAGTTTGGACAGGTCACACAGGCCCGCGATCCGCGTCTGGTCCAGTTCGCGTTGAAGTTGTTTTTCTAGAGTACAGTTGATAGAGACCACTCCCGGACGGCCCCGGCCGCCCGGGCAATCTAATGGCCCGCTGAGCAACCAAAGTCAGCCCGCCTGAGTTTTCTCGGAGACCTCGATGTACCCCGATCTACAGAAAGAACTCGCCACTTTCGAGCGGCGAACGCCTAAATCCGCCGAAGCTCACAAAAAAAATCTCAAGCGCATTCCTCTCGGCGTTGCCAGCAACTATCGCGCCTACGATCCTTGGCCGATCTTCGTCAAAGAAGCGAGCGGCAGCAAGTTTCGCGACCTCGATGGCAACGAATACATCGACCACAACCTGACCTTCGGCGCGCTCATGGCAGGACACTGTCATCCCGCCGTGATGAAGGCCGTCGAAAAACGTCTTTCCACCGGCACGATGTTTGGCATGCCCCACGACATGGAATGGGAACTCGCCGAAGAAATCTGCAACCGTTTCCCCGTGGAAATGTGCCGCTTTGGCAACAGCGGCACCGAAGTCACCATGCATGCAATCCGCTTGGCGCGTGCCGCCACCGGACGCGACAAGATCGTGAAGTTCGAAGGTGCCTACCACGGCTTGCACGATAGCGCCTTGGTCAGTGTGAAGCCGCACGCCCCCGACTACGGCGACATCCATGCGCCGACCTCGGTCACGGGCGGTCTCGGCGTGCCGAAATCGGCACTCGCCAATGTCCTCATCGCCACCTTCAATGATCTCGCCACCGTCGAGCGTCGCTTCAAAGAAAATCCCGGCGAGATCGCCGCGATCATTCTCGAGCCCATCCTGATGAACGTCGGCCTCTGCATGCCGCAACCCGGCTTCCTCAAAGGCCTCCGCGAGATTGCCGCGAAAAACGGCGCGCTGCTGATCTTCGACGAAGTCAAGACCGGCTGCAAACTCGGCTGGGGCGGCGCCAGCGAATACTTCGGCGTCGTGCCCGACATGATCTGCCTGGCGAAGTCCATCGGCGGCGGCCTGCCGCTCGCCGCCTTCGGCACCAGCAGGTCGGTTATGGATCTGATCTCACAGCACAAGGTCTTCCACGGCGGCACCTACAACACCAATCCGGTTTCGATGGCCGCAGGCTTGGCCACGTTCCGCGAAGTCCTCACCCGCGAGAACTACGCGCACGTCGACAAACTGAGCAAGAAGCTGACCGACGGCTATCGCGCCACCATCGCAAAAGTCGGCCTGCAAGCCTACATCGCACAGGCCGGAGCGAACGGCGCACTGATGCTGTACCCGAAAGAGATTCGCAACTACCGTGACTGGGAGGCCATCGACATCGACCTGTGGCGCCACTACTGGTTCGGCATGGTCAATCGCGGCGTGATGGCGCAGCCTTACTGGTGGGATGAGCAGTGGACCATCTCTGTTCAACATACCGAGGCTGACATCGACAAGCACCTGGCTGCGTTCAACGACATTGCCGCCTCGCTCGCCAAGGCCCAGCAGGAGCGCAGCGACCGCGTCCCAGCCGGAGTCGCGCACTAGGAGAGGATATTGGGACTAGGGATTATTGGCCATTTACCTTTCAAACCCGCTAACCCCTGGTCCCTGATCCCTGGTCCCTGAACTTGTCGACCACGGCACAACCCGACGCTCAGCCCCATCTGATCCGCGCTCTCGGGCGCCGCGATCTCGTGCTGCTATTCGTGGTCGCGGTCTTCAATCTCAACGTTGTCCCCTCCATCGCAGCCAACGGTGGCGTCACCGTCTGGCTCTGGATCATCTCCCTTCTTCTGTTTTTCTGGCCGCAAGGCATTGCGGTCGTTGAACTCGCCCATCGCTATCCCGGCGAAGGCGGCGTCTACCTCTGGGCCAAAGAAGTCTTTGGCGACTTCCACGGATTCCTCTCCGGATGGTGCTACTGGACCAACAACATGCTCTACGTGCCGACCGTCATGCTCTATTTCGTCGGCGTCTCCGTCTACGTGCTTGGTCCCGCGCACCATGGACTCGCCGACAACAAGCTGTTCGCCGCAATCACCTCTCTCGCCCTGCTTGCCCTTCTGACGTTCTTTAATATCCTTGGCCTTGGCGTGGGCAAGTGGATCAATAACCTTGGCGCAATCGGAACCTTCATCGCCGCGGCCGTGCTCATCGGGCTCGGCGTAATCATCTGGTCGCGTTTCGGGACTACTCTGACCGGAGCCGATTTTCGAATACCGGCCAATCCGAAATTCGTTCTGAATTCTTTCGGAGTGATCTGTTTCGGCCTGGTCGGACTCGAACTCGCGTCGGTGATGGGAGACGAGATTCGCGATCCCCGCCGCACTCTGCCCGGAGCGGTCGCTTGGGGCGGCCTTCTTTCGGGAGCGCTTTACCTCGGCGCGACGCTCACACTGCTGATCGCCGTTGGTAAAGACGTGAATGTCCTGCAGGGAATCGTCCAGGCCGTCAGCCACATGGCCGGGCGCGTCAGCGCGGGCTGGATCACCGTACCCTTCGCGATCATGCTGAGCCTTTCAATTGCCGGCATCGGCTCCGCCTGGATCGGCGGGTGCTCGCGCATTCCATTCGTAGCCGGGCTCGATTCCTACATGCCGTCCTGGCTCGGCAACATCCATCCGCGCTACGCCACGCCGTACGCAGCGCTAATCGTGCAGGGAATCGTCTCGGCAGTTTTAGTGATCTTGAACTTCGCCGGCGCAGGAGTGCAGGAAACATTTCAGAAGCTCCTGTCGCTGGCCGTGGTGTTGCAGTTGGTTCCGTTTGTCTACGCCTTCGGAGCCCTGGTCAAATTCGCCGTGACCGAACCGACTCCCAAAGGCCAGTACGGCCGAGGGACAATGTTTCTGGCCGGCCTCAGCGGCCTGCTGACAACAATACTCGGCATAGCTCTGGTATTTTTTCCGGCCCAGCAAATCACGTCGTTGTTGTTCTACGAAGTATGGATGGTCGGCGGCACTCTGTTCTTTATTGGCTTAGCCGCCTTTTTCTTTTTCGTTTACGGACGGCGAAAGGCATTAAAGCAGATTCACATGGCCGCAATCGCGTCACCAGTATCGGCGGGCGAACTGCGCCGCTGAATTATGTGGAAAGATCCGTGGAAGAGCGGCCCTTCAGGGTCGCGTCAACGTGAAAAAAGATTCGGGGCTTTAGCCCCCGCAGGAGGCCACGATGCCCAGCGGAGTTCAAACCGAAGTGAAGACCTATCAGATGTTCATCAACGGCGAATGGGTCGCCAGCAAATCCGCGAAAACCTTCCCGGTTTACGATCCCTCGACCGAAGAAGTCATCGCCCAGGTTCCTGAGGCCAACGCTGACGACGTGAACCGCGCCGTTGCCGCGGCCAAAGCCGCCTTCGAAGACGGACCGTGGTCCACCACCACGGCGCAGGAACGCGGCCGCGTTCTGTTCCGCATGGCCGACAAAGTTCGCCAGAACCTTCCCGCACTCGCCGAACTCGAGTGCCGCAATACCGGCAAGCCCATCGTCGAGGCCGAATACGATATCACCGACGTGGCTACCTGCTTCGAATACTACGGCGGCCTCGCCACAAAAATCACCGGCCACGTCAATCCTGTTCCCGACAATGCCCTGTCGCTCTCGCTGAAGGAGCCTGTCGGAGTCGCCGGACAAATCATCCCGTGGAATTATCCGATGCTCATGGCCGCGTGGAAGCTCGCGCCCGCCATCGCCGCCGGATGCACCTGCGTGCTCAAACCTGCCGAACAGACTCCGCTCACCGCGCTCGAATTCGCCAAGCACTTCGCCGACTGCGGACTGCCCTCTGGTGTGGTCAACATCGTCACCGGCTTCGGCGAAACCTGTGGCGCTCCCATCGTGCAGCATCCCGACGTCAACAAGATCGCTTTTACCGGCAGCGCTGCCGTGGGGAAGATTATCGTCAAACAGGCCGCCGACACGGTGAAGCGCGTCACGCTCGAACTCGGCGGCAAGTCGCCCAATATCTTCTTCGCCGATGCCGACTTCGAAGCCGCCATTGACGGCGCGCTCTTCGGCGTCTTCATTAACCAGGGCGAAGTCTGTTCAGCGGGCAGCCGCATCCTCGTGCAGAAATCCATTTACCGGAATTTCGTCGATGCCATGGCCGAGAAAGCGAAGAAGATCAAGCTCGGCCCGCCGCTCGAGCGTGAAACCAAGATGGGCCCGCTCGTCAGCAAAGAGCAATACGATCGTGTGAATGAATATCTCGCTGTCGGCAAGAAGGAAGCCAAGCTCGCCTCCGGCGGCGGCCGCCCCGAAAAATTCGCCAAGGGCTACTACGTCCAGCCCACGATTTTTTATGACGTAAACAACAGCGCCCGCATTGCCCGCGAAGAAATCTTTGGCCCAGTCGCCGCGGTGATTCCGTTCGAGGACGAGAAAGACGCAATGAAAATTGCCAACGATTCTCCTTATGGTCTGGCCGCTGCCGTTTGGACGCGCGACATTTTCAAGGCGATGCGCGCGGTAAAGGCCCTGCGCGCCGGAATCGTCTGGGTCAACCACATGCAGCCCACTTACGTGGAAGCGCCGTGGGGAGGCTTCAAGCAATCCGGCTTCGGCCGCGAGCTCGGGCCCTGGGGGATCGAAGAATATCTCGAAACCAAGCAGGTCCACATTAACCTGAACGAAGCGCCCATCGGCTGGTACTGAGAACAGTGGCCAGTGGTCAGTGACCACCGGCGCGCTTGTCGTTACCGATTTTCTGCCCACTGATCGCTGATCACTGGCCACTTAGGAAACTGCGATGCCTACCATTCAACTACGCACACCAATTCCGGGTCCAAAGTCCAAAGCCCTCGCCGAGCGCCGCGCTAAAGCCGTGCCCCGCGGCCTCTCTCACGGCACGCCCATCTATGTCGCCAAGGCCGAAGACGCCTGGCTCGAAGACGTCGACGGCAACCGCTATCTCGACTTTGCCGGCGGCATCGGATGCCTCAACGTCGGCCATCGCCGCGATGAAGTGGTCGCTGCGATCAAAGACCAGCTCGACCGCTTCCTGCATACCTGCGTGCAGGTCACGCCCTACGAGAGCTATGTTCGACTGGCTGAGCGCATGAACGAAGTCACGCCCGGTAAGTTCGCCAAGAAAACGATCTTCGTGAACAGCGGCGCCGAAGCAGTCGAAAACGCAGTCAAAATTGCGCGCGCTTACACCAAGCGCCCCGGCATTATCGCCTTCGAAGACGCGTTCCATGGCCGCACCATGATGACGCTCGCCCTTACCAGCAAGACGCACCCTTACAAAGCCGGATTCGCGCCTTTTCCCAGCGAGGTCTATCGCGTCCCCTTCGCGTACTGCTACCGCTGCTCTTATTCCCTGAAATATCCCTCGTGCGATCTTTACTGCGCGCGCCATCTCGAAGACACCTTCAAGCGCGTGGTGGCGAACGAAGAAGTGGCTGCGGTAATTGCCGAGCCGGTGCTCGGCGAAGGCGGTTTCGTCGCGCCTCCTCCTGACTATTTCAAAGTGCTGGTCGATCTCTGCCACAAGCACGGTATTCTCTTCATTGCCGACGAAGTGCAGTCCGGATTCGGCCGCACGGGCGCGCTGTTCGCCAGCGAGCGCTACGGCATCGAGCCTGACATTCTTGTCAGCGCAAAGTCTCTAGGCGGAGGATTGCCGCTCGCGGCCGTTACGGGACGCGCCGCAATCATGGACGCCCCGGGTGTGGGCGGCCTCGGCGGAACCTTTGCCGGAAATCCTCTTTCGTGCGCGGCTGCGTTAGCTGTACTCGACTTATTCGAACGCGAAAATCTGCTCGCCCGTGCCAACGAACTCGGCGACCGTTTCCAACGTCGTGCCCGTGAATGGCAGCATCGCTGGCCGATCATCGGCGACATCCGCGGCCTTGGTGGCATGCAGGCGATCGAGTTGGTGCTATCGCAAGAGACCAAGACTCCAGCAGCCGATGAAACGAAAAAAATCATGCAGTATTGCTACGAGCACGGCCTGATTACAATCACTGCCGGCTCCTATTCAAACGTGATCCGCGTCCTGGTGCCGCTAGTCATCACCAACGACCAAATGGACGAAGCGCTAGACGTCCTCGAGTCCGCGATCGCGAGCGTTTGTGACCGAAAAGGCGCCGTAGCGCAGCTAGTTTAGTAGCGCCGCCGTCCCGCCCGCCGCCCGTCGGAATCACGGCAAGCGGTATCATTGATAAGGGCAACAGAAACATTCTTCGCGACAGCGAAAGGCATTCTCGTCATGACGACCGTAGCCGCACCTCCCATCACCAAGCTGACCAACTACATCA
>Ga0209166_10000243_pt1 | contig 70224 bp, 62 predicted proteins | sample Coa_R1_3_FD_187151 | JGI IMG/M metagenome (GOLD analysis project Ga0209166, IMG submission 187151) | Surface soil microbial communities from Centralia Pennsylvania, which are recovering from an underground coalmine fire - Coalmine... | ecosystem: Environmental > Terrestrial > Soil >...
GTGGTTTCGTCGATTGCCGCGAGGAACTTGTCCAAATCGATCCGCACTGGATCGCTGCTGGGAACAAGTTCGACCCGCGCCCCGTTGCGGCGTTGCTCGTGATAAAAGTACTGAATCGACGGAAATTCCAGATCCGTCATCACTACCTTGTTCCGTGGACCACGAAAATCAAAACAGGAGCTGATCACCGCCTGGATGAGCGTGACGTTTTGATGCAGTGAAATCTCTCCCCGCTTCGCACCGATGAGTGGAGCGATCTTGTCGCCAACTCCAACGGCCATCTCCCACCAGCCTTCTTCCCACGCGCGCACTCCGCGCTCGCCCCAGGAGTCCGCATACGCCCGCATTTCGTCATACACGCCTCGAGGCATCGCCCCCAGCGAATTGCTGATCATATAGGTCGTTCGCTCCAGGATCGGAAATTCGCCTCGCCACTTCAGCAGTTCATCCATTTTGTAGAGCTCCACCGGGATACTTCAGGGAATGGAACCTTCTCCAAACAAGGTAGCACACCGAAATGAACGCAAGCCAGGGAACTCCCGCGACCAGAGTGATGCGTAATCCCGGAACCCACCAAGTTGAGATGAGCACCGCTGTCAGTGCCGTGAGTCCGAAAGCGGAACTCCATGGGCCGCGCGGCGCAAATCGGATTGGCTGGCTGGCCCATTTAGCGGAGCGGCGCCGAAACACAAGATGCGTCACGAAAATCATCTGCCATACGAAAATCCCGCCCAGGAACGCCGACCCCAACATGTAAACGTATGCCTTCGCGTGAAACCAGTGATCCACAAAGAGCGCGGCGAACATTCCCGCGCTGGATATCAGAAGCGCCGGGACGGGCGTTCCTCGCTTGCTCAATCGTCCCAGCACCACCGGCGCGTAGCCGCCGCGCGACAGAGAAAAGAGCATCCGCGCCATTAGGTATAGATTACAGTTGACGCTGGAGAGCGCGGCCGTTAGCACTACGAAATTCATGATTCCCGCGGCCGCTGGAACTCCCACCGTCTCAAAGACACGCACGAAGGGGCTTTCCCCCAGCCCGACCTCGTTCCACGGCACGATTCCAACAACAACCGCAAGCCCTCCCACATAGAAAAGCCCCATACGTCCCAGCGTCCAGCGCAAAGCTCTTGGAAGCGCGGTCGTCGGATCTTTTGCCTCACCGGATGTTACCGCCACGATCTCAACTCCAAGAAAACTGAAAATCGCCATCGCTACGCCCAGGCCGACTCCTTGCCACCCGTTCGGAAAAAATCCCCCATGCCCGGTATAGTTCGATGTTCCGATCCGTGGAACTCCAAAGCCCAGCAGCAGCGCTGCGCCGAGAATCAGGAACACGGAGATGGTCAGCACCTTGATCATCGCGAACCAATATTCGAATTCTCCAAAGCTCGCCACGCTTCGCGCATTTACATACACCAGCGCCGCGGAAAAGCCGGCTATCCACATCCACGAAGGCACATTCGGAAACCAGTGCCTGCAATAAATCGACGCAGCCACCACCTCACTGCCCGTGGCGATTACCTGAGCAAGCCAATATGAATAGCGCATGGCAAAGCCCGCCCAGGGATGCACGTAAATTTCCGCATGCACTCCGAACGATCCTGCCACGGGATGCGCAACGGTCATTTCTCCCAGCGCCCACGTCAGGCACAGGGCAATCGCCGCTGCCGCCAGATAACTGAAAATGACTCCAGGTCCAGCGAGTTTCACGGAGATGGCGCTGCCGAGGAAAAGCCCTGTTCCGATCGCTCCGCCGATAGCAATCATGGAAAGTTGCCGTGGCGTCAAATTCCGGTGGAGGCCCGCTTCTCGATCGATGATTTCCGCCTGGACCGATGCGTCCGCCGAGGCCATGCCAGCACTCGCAGTGGTTGTGTCCGCCATGCCGCGGCATGGTAGCAGAAAGCCTCTTCCGCTGTGAGTATTCCACCTGAACGGACGGCCAGTTAAACGACAAGCACGCCTGTACCGCGTGAAGGGCTCCTACTGTGGCGGCATTTCTTACAATCGCACGAGTGGCGGAATGCCCCTGGAATAGTCGCCGCGCAGGAAGTGAGGAAGTTATGAAGGCGGTCTTAGCTCTCATTATTATTTACGTTGGAACTTTTTTTCTCGCCATTCAGGGCGCATCGCAAAACTCCGTGAGTGCGGCGCCACAGGGCTCGGGAAGCCAGGACCAGGCAAGTCCAGCGCAGGCAAAGCCCATCGACCCCGTCAAGGACGCCGACATTCGCTCCCTCATGGAATTGATTGGTGTGCGCGATCAGGTGCAGGACGCCGTTAATAATTCAACGGAGCAGTACCGCGAAAAATTACTCGCCACCGTTCCCAATAACGACAAAGGCCAGGCCTTCGTGACTTCTTTCGTGGAAAGCTACCAGAAAAAATTTGATGTGGATCAGTTGACCGAACAGCTTGTCGCCATCTACGACAAGCACTACACGGACGAGGATATCAAGAACTTGCTGCAGTTCTACGGTTCCCCGGCGGGACAGAAGGTCGCTGCGGAAATGCCCAAAATCGCCCGTGAAATCCAGGCAGCCAGCCGCGCGACTGGTGCCAGGGCAGCCAAGGAGACTCTGCAGGCGTTGAAAGCGCAAAATCCGGGAATCGGCCAATCTGCGCGCCTTGGCAACGGTCCTCGCCGCTGGCAAGGTGGCCGGGGGCAACAGGCGCAATCGCAGCAAGCCGCGCAACAACCCGATCCCCAGCAGCCCTAGAAACGGATGGGGTTGGCCGGGGACTCCTACTGAAAGTGCTTCTTGATTTTGATGTCGATGCCGAACGTCCCGTTCTGATCTCGAAGTGCCACTATCGAGATGTTCCTGTCGAGGTTGTATTCCACCTGAATGACCTGCTGTTGCGTCGATCCCACGTTCGAAACATAAGTGATGGTCAGATTGCGTGTCACTTGTTGCTGCACGGTCACGCGCGCCGCGGCGTTCTGAGAGGAGCCCGTCGAACCGACTTCCGCCAAGCCGGGATCCACGCGGAACCGTGTGATTCCAAACAACCGCTCCAGCCGCCCGCCCACTTGGCTCGACACGGCTTCCGAGAGAATCGCTGAGGCCCCCGACGAAGCACTTTGCGTTCCGCTTGTCCCGCCTCCTCGAATGCTCGCCTCTGAGCTCGTCTGGCCCAGCGCGAGCAGCGTGATGATGTCGTTCGCAGGCAGCGGCGGGTCCGACCTGTATGCCAGCGTCAGCTTGCTCGCCGGTCCGTTAAAATCCAGCGTAATCTCATATTGTTGGATCGTCGTCGTCGCTTCCACGTTCAGGACCGGGTCGAGCCGGAACGGGTTCGCAAAGTTCATGTCCCCTCTTGTCACCCGGTATCTGTCGCCATGAAACGTCAGATCGCCAGAGAGAATGTGAATGTGTCCCAGTAAAATCGGGTGCTCCCATGTCCCGCGCACGCGAAGATTGGCCTCCGCTTCAAGTTGCGCTCCCGGCCACTCCATCACGGCATCCGGGGCGGAAAGCGCCGCGATGTCAAACTGCAAATTACGTAGAAACGGCGAGCTGGTCGTCGGGCCGGAAATGCTTCCTTTGGAAGATACAAGCACTCCGGCGGCTTCGAGCCCTTGCGTCAGGGTCACTCGTTCCACAATCACTCTTCCGGAAAGCACGCCTGCGGTCGGCGTTCCCGTAAGCCGCAGCGACCCGCCTGCCAGCCAGCTCATCCCTTCCGGATAACGAATGCGCACGCGGTCCGTGCGCACTGTGACGTCGTAGCGCACGGGGCTTTCCACATAATTGACGCTGCCTCCCATGTGCAGCGTGCCCCCTCCCGACTCGGCCGTCACGTTTTCGAAAAACAGACGTGTGGCATCAAAGGTTAAATCTCCCTTGATGTTGCTCAATCCCGTTGGAAAATCGGCTACTCGCGCCGAGGCGTTTTCTATGTGCACCTTGCCGGTGATGCGCGGGCGGTCAAAGGGTCCTTCGAACGAAGCATTGATCTGTGCTGGACCGCTCGCTTCCACCGTTGGGAGGAACCCTTTCAGTAAGCGCAGGTCCAGCGCTCCGTTCAGCCTCAGCCCGAGACTGCCTCGACCGGCAAATCGCACGGCTCCTGCCACGGCAATGTTCGTATCCGTCCCTTTGAATGTCGCTTGATCTATTTCAAGAGTCTCTTTCGAAGAGCGCACGTGCACTGGGCCCGAATTTTCCAGTTGGACATTGGCGTAATCCAGCGCCAGTCGCGAAAATTTGGCGTCCACCACGATCTTCTCTGACTGCTTCAATTCACCGGCAACGGTGATATCGCCGTCGGCCACTCCGTGACCGTTGAATTGCTTGATGTGCAGTGCGGTTATCAGAAATGGATTCAAATCGATGTTTACGATCGAAACTTTTGCGTTCAGTGGGTAGGGGTCAGCCAGACCTAGTGTGACTTCGCCCGATACTCCCCCGGAAGTCATCGCCGACCTGAGCGTCAGCTTCGCCGCGCGTCCGTCCGATTCGAGACTCCCATCGAAGCTCCCGATCACGTCCTTTCCGATCCGGAGATCCACCACACGGAAGTTTCCGTCGCCCTGCAGCGCCGTAACGGGGCCGCTCGCTTTCAGCCGAAATGTCACCACTCCGCCCACTGGCAGCCGGACGGATTGCAGCTTTTCTACGTTTTCCAGCGGCAGCGAAGCGCCTACGAGATCTGCCGACATGCTTCGATCTGCGAACCGGTAACCCATAGTCCCGGTCACAATGCCCGCGCCTCTGCCGCTCTCCTTCCCGGGAGCGAAAACGCGCAACTCCGCATCCGCGATGCGCACTTCGTCTGAGGCAAGCTTAAGCTGCCCGCGCAAACGATTGAACGAAACACCTAGAACCTTTCCTTCGGCCAGATCGAAGAGTCCCGTAACGCTGGGCTCCGCTCGTGTCCCCCGGCCATGCATCTGGCCGCTTAGCACCCCTTCCACCGGGTAATTCCACCGGAACAGCTTCTGAATTGTCTCGACTGGGGCTTTATCGAAATTTACGTCTGCTGTCCATTCGTTCCCCGGGAGGAAACTCCAGTCGGTCAGCTTGAGCGCTCCTTCAATCTGAATTTCCATCGCGCCGAACTGCGCTTGGCCACGCGAGAGAGCCAGCTGCGTCGAAGAATAACTGAGGTCGGTTTCAAGGGAATCCAGCGCAAACCCCTCGTAGCGAACGCGCTCGCCTCGGACGTGGCCTGCAAACGTCGGTTTGCCGCTTGGCCCGCTGATCTTGCCGTCCCATTGCACATTCCCGGATATTTCCTTGATGGCATCCGCCGAGCCCTTCCGGGCCCCGCGAATCGCATTTATGAAATCCTTGTACGATTCCAGTGCGCCGGTTTCGAAGTGCACGTCAAGCGCCGAGTTGTGCGGCGCCAGGACGCCCGTAATCGTGCCTCGGGAAGATGGCGTTTCAAACTCGCCTGCACTAATCGCAAAGACCCGGGAATCTTGCCGGTAGTGAATCTGCCAGCTTGCGGTTATCGGCAAATGGCCGGCCGCGAGTGTCCCCGAGGGCGTCCAATCCATCTTCCCGCCTAGCTCGAACTGCTCAAATGCATTCTTCCAGGTCTCGATCGTGTCCCCGCTCAACAACGCGTCCCATTCCAGTTCATTGATCGGGAAGCCGGGGTGCTCGATAGCCGGGAACACTCCAGCCAGGTGCATGTTCTGAATGTGCGTATCAGCCCGGAATTGCACGCCCGTGAACCGCAGCGTGACTTTTCCTTTCACGCTTCCTCCAAACGCCTCCGCAAGGAAGTCCGGCACAACCACCCCATCATTGTTAATGTCGTAGCTGCCGCGACTTGTTAGTCCCGCCGCGTGGAATATGTTGTAATTCAGAAAAATATCGCGCCCCGCATAGTTTCCCGTTCCCTTATATTGGCCATCGGCGTACGTTCCTTCTCCGCGCACATCGACGTGTCCCGTCGGGGTAGCCGGGGAATGGAAAGTCTCTCGAATGTCCAACAATTCGAGCCATCCGCGGTAACGGAAACTCCATTTGGGTCTTGCAAAGTCGGACATTTCCGCTTGCACATCAAGGTGTGAGTGCTGGGCGCTTAGCGTGCCTTGCTCCAACGTAAAACCACCCCGCCACAAGGTGAATTTCGCGGTCAGATTGGCCTTTACCGGCCCCAACTTCTTGGCCGTGAAGCGCACCGCCTGCCATTCAACATGTCCGAGAAAGAGTGGGTTCTCGTATGTCCCTCCAGAATCCAGTGCCAGCCGCAAGTCGGCTCCCTCAACGGCGAGCGGTGCTTTTACCTCGTTGTAAAGGACCGATCCGTTTTCAATTTTCACTTGCCCCACGCGCAGATCGAAGATCGATTCGCGCATCGGCTTCCTCGAACCGCTCGCCCGTGGAGGAGCCGGCACGTTTGTCCTGCCATCTCTCCCCACCCGGATGTCCACTTCCGGCTCCTTGATCACCAGTTCGGCCAGGGAGACTTTCCGGCCCCAGAAAGAATCGATCCGAAGCCTCGCGTGCACTTCTTGTGCGGAGAAGAAGGGCTTCACCCGAGCGGGTTCGCTCCCGTGAATCACCAATCCCTTCAACGTCGTCTGCAGCGAAAGCCACTGAATGGAAATTGACTGCAGCTCCACCCGGCCTCCGGTTGCCTTCTCCAGCCCATGCACGATCCACCGTTGAAGAATCGGGTTTCCGGATCCGCTTCCGAAGAAACCAATCACCGACAGTATCCCGATCACCGTTAGCACCCACGGCGTGTGGATGACCCAATTCCAAATCGGGTGCCGTTTCCTGACCTTCATTTGGCCCCTTCAGCCAGATACTTTTGAATGTGCAGCCTCGCCCGGCTTTCCTTCAGCCAGCGATCCGCTTGCTCATTGATGTCGCTCTCCACAAGAGCTTCCTGAATGATGTCGCGCGAGGCATCCAGGGTTGGAGGCGCCTGCCCGTGCGCTTTCGCTCTTGGTAGGACCTCATTCTCATAGAATTTTTCGATAGCCTTTTCATCGATCTGCGCCGACGGCCGGAACCTCGAATCGAGGTAGTCGCTCAGGTACAGCTGGGCGGCCACTATCTTTCTCACTTCCGCGTCGCTCAGCCCGCTCTGCTTCTTTCTTGCCTCATACTCTTCCGGTGAGGCAAAGGACTTCACCACTCTCGAGACTCCCTGGTCGATTTCCGGCTCCTTGGGCGCGGGGAATTGTGAGAGTTCGGCCTCCGACCGAACGATCCACTGATCGATCAATCGGTCTAGGATTGCGCTATCGCTCTCTGATTTGCCGTCCACCATTCGCTGATACTCTTTCAGCTCTCTGATGTCGCTTTGTAGGATGATATCGTTCTCCACCCGCGCCACGATGCGATCCACAACTTCCTGTGCTCTCAGAAGCGAACCGATAATCAGTACGAAAAACACTGCGCACGTTCCGGCAATCCGGCCTCGCCGCATCAGAATGTCGACCCTAGATTAAAAAAGATTTGCAGCCGCGGCAGCTGTGTGCCCTTAAAACAGGCCGGAGTCGCCGGCGTCCCCGTCGTGCTCGAAACGCATGGCACCACAAAGAAGGGCCGGTTGATTTGGTACCCCAAATCAATTCGAATCGGTCCCACCGGCGTCGCGTACCGGATACCAAGCCCGATCGTGTGCGCGAAATAATTCAGCTCGTTCGTACAATTCGAAACGCACAGTGTAGGATTCGTCGCGCTCGGCGGCTGCGTGGGATCCTGGAGAACGAAAACTGGCTTCGGCGGATATGCGCGGAACGTGATCCGATCCAGCCGGCTGTAAACATTTCCGCCGTCATAGAATATTGCTCCGCCAAGCTGCGTGCCGACGTACGGCAACCGGATCGGAAACCGGAATTCCTGGTTCAACACCAGCATCGCTTGGCCTCCCACAGGGAAGCCCGTGCACGCGTCGCGCGGCCCGGCCTGATTCAGCGCAAATCCCCTCAACGACGTGCCTCCGCCCCCGAAAAATCGTTCCGGGAGGGGGATAATTTCCGGCGTCGGCCCTGGTGTCGTGGTAGTCCCGCTGCATTGTGTTGGCGTTGGAGGCGGAAACGTGAGCGACTCTGTGTTGCCGAAGGGCTCGAGAATCCCTATCCGGATCGAACGTGCAAAGCTGAAACGCCGTTTGATGGGATGGTAGGTCGAGTTTTGAAAGAAAAAGCGCAGAAAACTAGCGCTCGACCCGACACCCGTGCTGGCGATGTTGAAATCAGCGCTATTAAAACTCCCTTTGGTCGCGTCGGCGGGGTTGTCTCTCGCGTCGCGCAACCACGTCACACCGAACTCGGACACCAGAGTCGGTTGTTCGAAAAGAGGTATCTCCTCCGGGGCGATGTGGGAATTCAGGTTCGATACCAGCACTTTTCGAAAGGCATATCTGTACAGGACGGTCGTGAATGGCGTCGCCTGGTCTGTCAATTGCACCGACCCCTCATACCGCATATTCGTAAAAGTGTTGATATCTTGCGTCTTTTCCGTGTAGGCCGTGGCTTGCGAGCTGAAGTGCGGGCTTCCAAACGTGTTGGGGATGGAGTAGCCCAGAAGAGCCCGGTCTTCAATTGTACTTCCGCGCAGCTTCAGAGAGAGCGAGTCGGCGCGCCCCGTCAAATTGACTTTGGTCAGCTCGAATATTCCCCGCGGTGCGGCCTGGATCTGCCCCCCGGCCGGATTTGTCGTGCTCGCCAGGCGTTGCACCTCGAATCCACCGCCGTACGCCATCGTGTACCTCTTCGCTTCCTCCACCAGGACCACGATGTTCTTATCCGGGTCAGAGCCGTTCGGGTTTTGCGGTTCAATGGTCACGCGGTTGAATATCCCCAGGTTGTACAAACGCCTCTGCGACTCCACCACATCCCCTTCGCGCAGCGGCGCCCCTGGCTTAACGCGTATCTCCCGTTGAATAACTCGTGGCCGCGTGTGGGCGTACCCCGTCAGGAGGATTCGCTTCACTCTCGTCTGCGGTCCTTCCGTAAGGTGATAAACCAGACGAATTGGCGCCGCTTGGGCCGCCACTTGCTTGCCGTTCTTTTCTTTCTCCTCCTCTTTCTTCTGGCTCTTTACGTTCTCTCCTGCACTCGTTTTCGTTTCTTCCTTCTCCGCTTTCTCGGGAGCCACGCGCTCCGCCGTTGACGTAAAATTCGCCTCTGGAAATCCTTCGTTGAAATACAGCGCCAGAATATTGTCTCGGTCTGTGGACACGTTGAAATCGGAGTACGGCTGGCCCGGCGTCGATCCGATCACGCCCAACAATTCTTCTTCTGAAAACGCGTGTATTCCTTCGATCGAAAGCGACGCCACTCGCGTCTGCTCACCCTCTTGAATCTCGAATCGTACGAGGATTTCTCCCTTTTTCCCTTTGTAGTTGTCCTGGATTTGCCCGTCTACCTTCGCATCCAAAAATCCGTTCGCCTCATAGAGTCCTTTCATGGAGTCCGCGTCGGATTCGATCAGGCGCCGGCTGAACCGTCCGCGCGAGCCGAATGCCGCGCCATAGACCTGCAGTCGGCTTCGCAACAATTCCGTGCTGAAATAATGATTGCCCTCAATTTCGATTCCCGCGAGGCTGTGCCGCTCCCCTCTCTCGATGTGATACGTGATTAGCTCCTCCGTACCTGTGACTCGCTGCCCCTTGCCTTGGACTTCCTTCGTTTCAGTCGTGTAATTCACTTGCCCGTCAAAATAGCCATCCCTCTCCAGCCGCTCCCGAAGGTTTTTCTTGCCCTCCTCCAACAAGTCCGCATCCACTGCCCCTTCCTGGTAGATGGGAACTAGCCTTTTTAATTCTCCACTCGAAAATTTTGCCCCTGTCACCGCCACTTGCACTCGCGGGCCCTCCGTGACTTCGAGCTCTAGCGGCACCGTGTTCTTTGCAGCTTCGTATTCCCCTCGACGCACGGTCGCTCGGGCGCTCAGCCGGCCTTTCTTTACCAGGAATTTTCGGATTCTGTCGGTTCCGCGCTGGATCCGAGCTGTTGTCACCGGTTGTCCGGCTTTCAGCTTCAGTCGCGACAATATCTCCGCGTCGTGATACTCGGTGCCGTTCTTGAGTTTGATCGACCCGGCGCGCGCCCGCGCTCCCGGCTTCACGCGCACCAGAATGTCCATCTCATGCGTCTCCGGGTGCGGAACGTTCTCCGCTGAGACCTGCGCCGTGTAGAGGCCGTCTTCCTTAAGCACTTCGCGCAGCCGGTCGAGCCCCTCGTTCACATCTTCTTGATGGAATGCATGGCCCAGTACCAGTTGCATCGCCGCCGCTGCGGAGGCATCCGTCGGAGGTGGCGTCAGCCCCTCGATCAATATCCTGTTGAAAAACAGGTTTTCTCGAACGACGAAATCGAGTCGCAAGCCGCTTCCCACTGGCGTTGTGACCGCTTTCAGATCTGCGTAATCGCCCGTTCCATAGAGACCGCGAATGCTGCTCGCCACTTGATCCCTATCCGCAGGCTTCCCAATCTCGACCGCAATCCCCGAGGGCGACTCGGCCAGCACTCGACCATCTTCCGCCACGATCCGCACCGCAATGATAGGTAGTTCCGCCGGCAGCGTCTGCCCCTTTGCTTTTGGCCGCGCCACCCCGGCAGTCCACGCTGCTCCCCACAGCAGCGCGAAGCCCACAATTCTCCGTAATCCTTTGCCCCGCTTGGATTTCATGCTCACTATGGCTCAGACGAAGGGTAGCATAAGGCCGTTGCCCGTCTCTCCATCTATGGCGTTATGATGAAGTTCGAGGGACCATGACCGAATTGGAAGCACCAGGCTGTCGAGTGCCTGAATCAATCTACGAACGGTACTCGCGCCAGATCCTCTTCTCCGGACTCGGCGAACTCGGGCAACAACGCCTGCTTGCCTCAAGTGCTGTCATTGTAGGTTGTGGAGCAATCGGCGCGGCTGCAGCAGGTCTCCTGGTGCGCGCTGGAGTAGGCCGCGTTCGAATCCTCGACCGTGATTTCGTCGAGCCATCCAACTTACAGCGACAAACGCTCTTCGATGAGCAAGACGCCCGCTCCTCGCTTCCCAAGGCCGTCGCTGCCGAGCGCAAACTGCGCTCCATCAACAGCAGCATCGCCGTGGAAGGCTTGGTAGAGGATTTAAACCCTCGCAACGCGGAGGAGTTGCTCAATGGATTCGATCTCATGCTCGACGGCACGGACAACTTCGAGACCCGCTTCCTGATTAACGACTATGCCGTCCAGTCCTCCCGCTCCTGGATTTACGCTGCCGCCGTCGCCAGCTACGGCCTGACCATGACTATCCGGCCCGGCGTCACCCCTTGCCTGGCTTGCCTTCTGGAATCCTCCCCGAATGGCCATGGTCTCGAGGAAACCTGTGATACTGTTGGCGTCCTCGGCTCCATCGTCAATCTCATTGCCTCTCTTGAAGCGGCGGAAGCTCTCAAAATTCTCTCTGGTCGCGAGGACGCACTCCAAGGCCGGCTTATCTCCTGCGATGTTTGGACTGGCCGTTTCCAATCCGTCCGCGTTGCCCGAAACCCCGCATGCCGCACCTGCTTCAGCCGCGAATTCTCATATCTCCAGGGACGAGCCCAACCTCACATCACCCTATGCGGTCGCGACTCCGTCCAGATTCACGAGCGCGGCAGATCCTTGGATTTAGGCGCTTTGCGCGGAAGACTTGCAGCCACCGTCTCCGACATCCGTCACAACGAATTCCTTCTCTGTTTTCGTGTTGCTCCCTATCAAATGACCGTTTTTGCTGATGGTCGTGCAATTCTAAAAGGCACGAAAGACCCTGCAGTCGCGCGGTCTCTCTATGCCCGCTATGTTGGCGCTTGATCTTCTTATTTCGAAGGGGTTGTGCCCGTTCGGCTTCAGCGCGTGTGCCCAGTCCGTCCGAACGAGCTCCGCATATTTGCTCGGTCCAGGTTTTCCCGCAGGTTCATCAGTGTCAGGAAAGTGCTCAATATTCTCGCCTTCAGATCATCTGTAAGGTGCAGGCCGCTTGTCGCCACTCGCGCCAGGCGCTCGCCATTCTCGGTGATGAAGCGCATGATTTCCTTTTGCCGCTCGTGCGGAGCGTTTCCCAGCGCCGTCTCGCGCCTCATTTCCGCGCAGCTTCCTTCTATCGACAGCGTAAAGTGCAGCACGCAAACCTGCTGTTCCGCCAGGGCTTGCGGCGAATCATTCTTGCAACCCGTTACTTTGCACGATGTAGCCATAGGGAGCGCAATTAGTGGCTGAGAAGGATAGGTAACCATTCCTTGCCCGGAAAATCCAGTCTCCTTCCTTGAAACGTTGCGAATCCTGCATGACCTCTTCCCGCAACCCTTACCCCACTCCGCTTATCCATTCCGGTCGTGGCTGGTGAAAAATCGATTGTCTCCCTTCAAAAATAATTGTATAAAAATGCAAGAGGATGTATATTTGTACCTGTCATGAGTGCTGGGAAAACATTTCGTCATGGACAGATCCTGCGCCTGGTCAGCGGCCAGCCCATTGCCAGCCAGGAAGATCTGCGCCGCCGCCTCGCCCAACAGAAGATGCGCGTCACCCAAGCCACTCTTTCACGCGATCTCCAGGAGCTAAAGCTCGTCAAGACCCAGGAGGGCTACAAGCCCACGACTGTGCTTCCCGAGGAGTCCGGCCCGCCCCCGCTTCCTCCGCTCGCTCGCGCCCTTCGTGAGTTCCTCCTCGACATCCGGCCTGCGGAGAACTTGCTCGTGCTCAAGACTCCGCCTAGCGGCGCTCAGCCTCTTGCCGCCGCCGTGGACGCTTCCAAATTTTCCGAAATCGCCGGAACCATCGCCGGTGATGACACCGTCCTGATCATTACTCCCAACAGGAAAACTCGCGATTCCCTGCAAAAGAAGATCGAAGCGCTAGTGAAATGAGAGATCCTCTCCAAATCGCTGTTGTTGGGCTCACTGGTTACACCGGACTGGAGCTGGCCGGCATTCTTCTCCGCCATCCTGCAGTCGCCTCAACCACGTTCTATGTGCGCGAAACCCGCGGCGCCAACTGTGTCGCTGAACTCTTTCCGCAATTCCGTGGCTGGGGGCAGGCTCCTCTTCGCCCGCTTTCCCTCGACTCCATCGTGTCGTCCCAAGCCGGGACGGCTTTTCTCGCCACACCGCACGAAGTCTCGGCGGACCTGGCGCCGGCCCTTCTGGATGCGGGTTTGCGCGTCATCGATTTGAGCGGCGCATTTCGGTTTCAATCGCCGGAAACGTTCACTTCCTGGTACAAGCTATCCACTCCGCATGCCGGTTATCTCGGCGAAGCGGTTTATGGACTGCCCGAACTCTATTCTGGAGAAATTGCCAACGCACGCCTCGTTGCCAATCCTGGCTGCTACGCGACCAGCGTTATTCTCGCTCTTCGCCCGCTTGTCGAAGCGAGTTTTATCGATTCAAACCAGAACGTCGTGTGTGACTGCAAATCCGGTGCCAGCGGCGCAGGCAAGGACCCACGTCGCGATTTACAGTTCGTCGAAGTTGACCAAAACTTCAAGGCCTATAATCTTTTCTCCCACCGCCATACGCCGGAAATCCTCGAGCACACCGGCCTCGGTGAATCGCAGCTCATTTTTTCAACGCACCTGCTGCCTCTCGCACGCGGCATTCTCTCCACAATTTACGTCACGCTTGCCTCCCAGCAATCGCCCGATGTCATCGAAGCCCTCTACCGCAAGTTTTACGCCGGCCGTCCCATGGTCCGCATTTGGCCCGCGGGCACTCTGCCCGAACTTCAACATGTGGCCCACACCAATTTCTGTGACATCGGCTTTGCCTTGGAAAGTTCTGGCAAGCGTCTGATCCTCGTCTCCTGCCTCGACAATCTTGGCAAAGGGGCCGCGGGCCAGGCCGTTCAGAATTTCAATCACATCCTGGGGATCGAGGAGAAGACCGCACTTCAATGAAAACTGTCATCAAGTTCGCTGGAGCATTGCTCGAAGACGAAACCGCCATGCGGGCGTTGGCTCGTCAGGTCGCCGCTCTCGCCCTCGAAGGTCACGAAATCCTTGTGGTCCATGGCGGCGGCCGCGCCTTTACCGAAGCGCTGAAGCGCATGGGCATCGAGAGCAAGTTTGTCTCCGGCCTCCGCGTTACCGATCGCGAGACTCGCGATGCCGCCGTGATGGTCTTCGCGGGTCTGCTTAATAAACGCCTCGCCGCCGCCATCTCCGCCGAAGGCTATCCGGCGATTGGCATTTCCGCCGCCGATGCCCAGTGCTTCTTGGCGGAGCCTATGTCTCACGGCGAAGTCCCCGGCAGCCTCGGATTCGTTGGCTATCTCACCGGGTTGAATAGCGCTTTCATCGAATCGCTCTGGCGCGAACGCCTCATTCCCATCGCTCCCTGTCTCGGGCTCGGCTCCGATAACGAGCTTTACAACATCAATGCCGACCACATGGCCGCCGCTTGCGCCGAATTTCTCGGCGCTGACCAGTTGATCTATCTCACCGATGTCGCCGGCGTTCTTGATGGCGAAAAAGTCCTTTCCGCAATCACTTGCCAGGAGATCGAGCGCCTGGTTCAGTGCCGCGTCGTTTCCGGCGGCATGATTCTGAAACTGGAAGCTGCCAAGCGTGCCCTCGAAGGCGGTGTCCGCGAAGTTCGCATCGTCGGCGGCACGGCCCACGACGCTCTGCTTTTGTCTTCCCGCCCGATGGAATCTCGCTCCGATGACCAGTCATCCGCGATTCCCGGCACACGGGTTCTCCGCGAGCCTCTCTCCACGGCGCGCGCGGCTCTTTCGGCGGCCTGATGAAAACACTCGCCTCAAAAAAGAGAACGGATTCTGCTGCTGGAAAGGCGAAAAAGCCACCTACTCGTGCGTCGAAGGCAAATTCCATTCTGCGCGACGCTGATCAATTTCTGTTGCCGACGTATAAGCGCCAGCCAATCGTTTTCACCCACGGGCGCGGCTGCTATATTTATGATTCAGACGGCAAAGAGTACCTGGATTTTCTCGGAGGCATTGCCGTCAATGCACTCGGCCACGCGCATCCTCGCATTGTCAAAGTTATCCGTCGCGAGGCCGGCCGCGCCATTCACCTGTCCAATCTTTTTCACAATTCGTTTCAGGGGCCGCTGGCCCGCAAGCTTGCGCAATGGTCCGGCCTCGACCGCGTTTTTTTCGCCAATAGCGGCGCGGAAGCCGTCGAAGGCGCCCTCAAACTAGCCCGGCTTTACGGGCGCGCTTCTGGAGACGCTCCCGGCGCTCCGGCGCCCAAGCACCGCATTTTGGCCCTTGAGAATTCTTTCCACGGCCGCACGTTCGGCGCCGTCAGCGTCACTGCCACGGAAAAATACCGGCTCCCCTTTGCTCCTCTCGTTCCCGGCGTCGAATTTGTCCGCTTCAACGACCTGGGAGATCTTGAATCGAAATTTGACGGCACCGTCTGCGCCATTCTTCTCGAAACCATTCAGGGCGAAGGCGGCGTCTTTCCGGTCAGCGAAGAGTTCTGGGAGCGTGCCCGATCCTTGGCTTCCCGGAACGGCGCGCTTCTCATCGCCGATGAAATTCAATGCGGCTTGGGCCGCAGCGGCCGCTATTTCGCGTACCAGAAGTTTTCTTCCATGCCCGATATCGTTTTGGTTGCCAAACCGCTTGCAGCGGGCCTCCCGCTTGGGGCCGTCCTCACCACAGAAGCCGTTGCCCAGCGTATTTCGCCCGGTTTGCACGGCACTACCTTTGGCGGCGGCCCGCTCGCCTGCGCCACCGCGCTCGAGTTTCTCAACATCATTGAGGACGAAAATCTCCTCGAAAATATCCGCGCACGCGGCTCTGAATTGCGCGAGGGCCTTTCCGCATTGGCCGCCAAATTCCCCTTCATCCGCGAAATTCGCGGGGAAGGCCTCATGATTGGCGTCCAGCTCACCGTCGAGGGTGCTCCCTATGTTGCGGAAGCCATGCGCCGCGGTCTGCTGATCAACTGCACGCACGATTCCACGTTGCGTTTTCTGCCGCCTTTTCTCGTCACTCGCGTGCAGGTGCGCCAGTTCCTGCGTCTCCTGGAAAAAATCTTTGTAACTACCCCGCGCAAGGCCGCCGCTTCGGAGCCCGCGAATTCCGCGACCCCGTCGCATGCTGCCCTTGCCGCGGCAAGGTGAAATGAAAAATGACCACTACTTCTCTCGTTGCTCCCATTTCCTTGGCGACTGACCTGCTCACCGGAGCGGAATGGAGCCCCACGCACACCCGCGACCTGCTTCAGCTTTCCGCCGACATCAAGGCGCGGCCCGGTCGCTACGCTTCCACGCTCACCGGAAAATTTATCGCTCTGATTTTCGAAAAACCCTCGCTCCGCACTCGTGTCACTTTTGACGTCGGAATCCAGAGCATGGGCGGCTCCGTCGTTTTTCTCGACCACACCCAGGCTTCCGCCTCTCTCGGCGCGCGTGAATCCATCGCCGATGTCGCCCGCAATCTCGATCGCTGGGTCCACGGCATCGTCGCTCGCGTCTACAAACAAAAAGTCCTTGAGGAAATGGCCGCCAACGCAACCATTCCGGTCATCAACGCTCTCTCGGATAAATTTCATCCCTGCCAGGCGCTGGCCGATTTTTTTACTCTCGAGGAAAGATTCGGCGCGCTTCGGGGTTTCAAGCTCACCTATGTCGGCGACGGAAATAACGTTTGCCATTCCCTGATCTATCTCGCCGCGCGCCTCGGCGTTCATTTGCGCATCGCCACTCCCCCGGATTATCAGCCTTTGCCCGAAGTCCTGGCAGACTCCAAGCGCGTCGCCAGGGAAACCCGGGCCAAGATTGAGCTCTTGACGGATCCCCGCGAAGCCGTGGCCGGTGCCCAGGCCGTCTACACGGATGCCTGGACCAGCATGGGTTTCGAAGCCGAGGAAAATATCCGCAAAACCGTCTTCGCGCCCTACCAGGTCAATTCCGAACTGATGGCTCTTGCCGCTCCCGACGCCGCCTTTATGCACTGTCTTCCGGCGCACCGCGGCCTCGAAGTCACTCCCGAAGTTCTCGACGGCCCGCAGTCGGTCGTACTCGATCAGTCGGAGAACCGCATGTATGTGCAGAAAGCCATCCTGCACACTTTGTTCTGATTCTTCGATGCTCTCCATCGCATCGCATCGTTTTGAATTTGTAAGGGCACGGCATGCCGTGCCCGCCTTTCTTCGCATGATTTGTTGAGCTCTTAAACTTCTTTTCAAACGAGGGAACGTGAAAACGCAATTGCCAAAACCCAAAAAAGTCGTACTCGCTTATTCGGGAGGCCTCGACACTTCCATCATCATTCCTTGGCTCAAGGAAAACTATCAGTGCGAAGTCATCGCCATGATCGGCGATGTCGGCCAGCAGGAAGACTTGGAAGCCGCGCGCAAGAAAGCGCTTGCTACCGGTGCCTCCTCAGTCTACGTCGAAGATCTCCGCGAAGAATTTGTCCGCGATTACATTTGGCCGACGCTGCGCGCCGGCGCTGTTTACGAGCATACCTACCTGCTCGGCACCTCCATGGCGCGCCCAATCCTCGGTAAACGCCAGGCAGAAATCGCCCTCAAGCTCGGCGCCGACGGCCTTTCTCACGGCTGCACCGGCAAAGGCAACGACCAGGTCCGCTTCGAACTGGCCTACAAAGCCATCGCGCCAAACCTCCAGATCATTGCTCCCTGGCGCGAGTGGGACATCGACTCCCGCGAAGACGCCATCGCCTATGCGGCTAAACACAACGTCCCCGTCGAGCAAAGCAAGAAAAACATCTACAGCCGCGACCGCAACATCTGGCACCTCAGTCATGAAGGCGGCGAGCTGGAGGATCCCGCCAACTCACCCAATGAAGCCATGTGGCAGTGGACCGCTTCCCCGGAAAAGGCGCCGGACAAAGCCGATGAAGTAGAAATCGGCTTTGAAGCAGGTACGCCTGTCAGCGTCAACGGCGCAAAGATCGGTCCAGTCGATCTGCTCAACACGCTCAATGAAATCGCCGCGAAGCATGGCATCGGCCGCACAGACATCGTCGAAAATCGCCTCGTCGGCATGAAATCCCGGGGCGCCTACGAAACTCCCGGCGGAACCCTGCTAGTCACCGCCCATCGAGAGCTCGAAACTCTGACCATCGACCGCGAAACCACTCATTTTCAGCAGGCGCTATCTCTCCGTTACGCTGAGCTCGTTTATTACGGACTCTGGTTCTCTCCACTGCGTGCCGCTCTCGATGGTTTCTTCAACACTTCACAGCAGCGCGTCACCGGCGCCGTCGGCCTCAAACTCTGGAAAAGCACGCTCACTGTCACCAAGCGCGTCTCTCCTTTCTCGCTCTATCGCACCGACCTCGCCAGCTTCACCATGGGCCGCTATAACCCGAAAGATGCCGAAGGCTTCATCAACCTTTTCGCTCTTCCCGTCACTGTCCGCCCTAAAGCCAAAGCCGAGGGCGGCAATCATTAAACAAATTCTTCTTCTAGGGGCGCAGCATGCCGCGCCCCAGCCCGGCAACCAGCACAACACAAATGCCAAAACGTAGCACCCAAGCCAAACCGCACCGCAAACCGGCGCGCAACTCTGCCCCGCGGAACAAATCCGCCCCTGTCTCTGCTGCCGCCACCATCGCTCCCCGCAAAGACGACCGCCTCTGGGGCGGCCGCTTCGACCGCCAACCCGACGCGCACTTCGACTCCTTTCAGCGATCTTTTCCGTTCGATCGCCGCCTTCTGCCTTACGAAATCGCCGTCGACCGCGCCTGGGCTAAAGCCCTCGAACCCATCGGCATTTTCACCGCCACTGAAGTCAGCCAGACACTCTCCGCCCTCGGAGAAATTTCCGACCGCGCCAAAACCGATCCCGCCTGGATCGATTCTTTCGGCGCCGACGCTGAAGACGTCCATCATTTCGTCGAAAAGGCTCTCGTCGAAGCACTCGGCCCGCTCGGCTGGAAGCTCCACACCGGCCGCAGCCGCAACGAACTGATCGCCACCGATTTTCGCCTCTTCGTCCTTGACGCCGCCGCGCAAATCCAGCGCGCCCTCGCTGCTTTGTTGAACACACTGCTCATGCAGGCTAAAGCCAAGCTCGGCGTCCCCATGGCCGGCATGACCCACATGCAGCACGCGCAGCCCATTCTGCTTTCCCATTTCCTGCTCGCGCATGCGGAAGCCTTCCTGCGCGACATAACCCGGCTACAACACGCCGCCGCCAGTGCCGACGCTTGCCCTATGGGCTCTGGCGCCCTCGCCGGCAACTCTTTCGGCATCGACCGAAATGCCATCGCCAAGCAGCTGGGTTTTTCTCGGATCACCGCCAACAGCCTCGATGCCGTCAGCGACCGCGATTTTGCGCTCGACTATCTCTTCGCGCTGACCGGCATCGCCACGCATCTCTCCCGCCTCGCTGAAGATTTCGTAATCTTCGCCTCGCAGGAATTTTCCTACGTCATTCTGCCCGACGAATATTCCACCGGCAGCAGCCTCATGCCGCAAAAGAAAAATCCCGATTCCTGGGAACTGATTCGCGGCAAATCCGGCCGCATCACCGGCGCTCTCGTCAGCTTGCTCACTACGTTGAAAGGGCTGCCCACTAGCTATCAACGCGACCTTCAGGAAGACAAGGAAGCCCTCTTTGCCGCGCACGACCAAATCGAAGATATGCTCCTCGTCGCCGTTGGCGCGATCGCAGGAACACAATTTCGCGAGGACCGCCTCCGCGCAGCCGCTTCCAATCCCATCCTCTTCGCCACCGAAGCCGCCGATTATCTTGTCCACAAAGGCGTTCCTTTCCGCCAGGCGCACGACCTGATCGGCAAAGTCCTTCGCGAAGCCGAAAAGCACAAAAAGCCCTGGACCCAGCTCGCGCTCGCCGACGTTCAGAAAATTTCCCCGCTTTTTGAGGCGGATTTTCTCACCGGCCCGTCTGTCGAAAATGCCATTGCCACAAAACTCGTCCCGGGCGGCACCGCCACCGAATCTGTGCGCGCCGCCATCTCGGCTTTGCAGAACCGTTTGCAGCAGCTCACCGTCCATACAGGAGCCAAATCATGAGCGCTTCTCCTTCGTTACAACTTCAATCTTCCCAAAGTGCCGCCGCGGAGAATCGCAGATCGCTTCCGGAGAAATCGCGTTGATCCCTCGGACCTTCTTCCAATGAAGCACGCTCTCTCCGAATCCAATCTCCCGCGCGGTTACCGCTTCGCCGCGACCGCCTGCGGCCTGAAGAAAACCGGCGCGCTCGACCTCGCCATCATTTCGAGCGATGTGCCCGCTTCCGCCGCCGCCGTCTTCACGCAAAACCTCGTCGTCGCCGCTCCCGTCACCATTTCCAAGGAACACTTGCGCGCGTCCAAAGGCCGAATGCGCGCCGTCGTCGTGAATTCCGGCAACGCCAACTGCGCGACCGGCCCCGCTGGCCACGCCGCCGCCGTCCGAACCGTTGAAGAAACTGCCAAGCGCCTCGGATGCTCCTCGCACGAAATCATTATTTGCTCGACGGGTGTCATCGGCGTGCCCATGGCCGTCGAAAAAATCCTCCGTTCGCTCCCAAAACTTAGCCGCAATCGTCGGCCCTCAGCCCGTTCCTTCGCGGAATTATCTCTCGCCATCTGCACTACCGATACGCGTCCGAAAACCGCCGGCGCTTCCTTCAAAATGGCCGGCAAAAAAATTCACATGATCGGCTGCGCCAAAGGCGCGGGCATGATTCACCCCAACCTTGCGACGACTCTCGCGTTCGTGGTGACCGACGCATCCATTTCCCCCGCCCTCCTGCAAAAAACGCTTCGTGACGTTTGCTCGCGCACTTTCAACTCCATCAGTGTCGACGGCGACTCTTCCACCAACGACACCTTGCTCGTTTTCGCCAACGGCGCCGCCGGAGTTCCCGCCATTCGCGCCGGGAGCGCCGCCCATCGCGCCTTTGCGGCTGCTCTCGAGGATGTATGCCAGTCCATGGCTTTGCAGATCGTCGCTGACGGGGAAGGCGCTCAGCGCGTCATCGAAATCGAAGTTCGTGGCGCAAAAACCGAAGCCGCCGCCAAGAAAATCGCCGAAACCATTGCCACCTCTCCGCTCGTCAAGACCGCCTTCGCTGGCGGCGATCCCAACTGGGGCCGTGTCTTTGCCGCTGCGGGCCGCGCCGGTGTCCAGTTCGATCCGGCCCTCGTGGATATCAAGATGGCGGGCATCCCGGTTTTGCGGCGCGGCGTTCCACTCGATTTCAACGAGCGCGCCGCTAGCAACCGCCTGCTCGCCGAGCACGTCCCGATCATCCTGCATCTGCACTCGGGCACCGCGAGCGCGCGTTATTGGACCTGCGACCTCACAGCGGAATACGTCCGCATAAACGCCTCATACCGCACCTAGCCTAATGTCCGCGCTTCAGCCTGATTTTGAAGTGCGGCAGCCCTGCTGCCGCTTTTCACCCTTTGCCTTCTGCACGGGCATCGCTGCCTTGGCCTGAGGTGCGAGGGCAGCGCGGCCTTCCTCAAGCCGTCCGTGGAGTGAATAAGTCGCGGCTTTCCTCCGCGCCCTCCAAACCCCAACCGCCGTCTGAGGCGTTTGGCCAGGCTTTCACTTCCAAGGAACGAATGAAATCTTCGTATCCAGGTCTGCGTATAGGTTTCAGGAATTAACGCGCTTTATTCCCCCCTGGAAAGCCCTTATGAAGGTTGGCCCTGCCGTCGCTAAGCAGGCTGCCCTCCTCATCGAGGAGCAGACACGCATCTACGAGGAGAAAATCGAATGAAACAGAACCTCATGTTGCCCATCAGCTCTCTACTCTTGATCCTGTTGATGACGCTGCACCTGACGAGCGATACCACCCACGCCAGGGCAGGCACGCCCGAGGCAGGCGGCTCAACACTGATTGCTGTGCCCATCCTGGCGCTCTGGCTGTACGGAACGCTAGTGCTCGCGGAACGCCGCTCGGGGCACATCATCATGCTCGTCGGGTCGCTCCTTGCGATCGGCATGCCGGTCGGCCACGTGATGGCGCCTGCAGGCATTTTTCACGGCGCGATCGCCAGGTCCAGCCCAGCCTTTTTGTTCGTTTGGACGCTTCACGCGCTGGGCGTGATTGGCCTGTTCACCTTTATCCTCGCGGTGCGCGGATTGTGGAGCCTGCGGCGGAGCAAACCGCAGTAGTCGAAAGCTCCAACCATCGCGTAGACTTGGGCCCATGCTTCGCCAGATTGCGCCGGTATTTTTCACGCTCGATATTCCCGCTACGCTTGCCTACTACACAGGCAAGCTGGGCTTCACTTGTCTCGGCACGTGGATGGATCCGCCGGTCTACGCCATCGTGGCGTGCGACCAGCAAGTGATTCATTTCCGCTGCGCTGGGCCGCCCACCGCCAATCCGGACAAATACGACGAAGAGTTGCTCGACGCGTACCTTTCCATCGAAGATGCCGACGCGCTTTACGCGGAGTTCGCCGCGCGAGGCGTCGAGTTCACGCGCGGACTGGGCAATATGCCCTGGCACAAGCGCGAGTTCGTAGTGAAGGATTGCGATGGCCGCTTGCTGGCCTTTGGCGCGAACGTCTAACTCTCCTCAAGCTTCCCCTCGAATAGACTTGGGGACAGGAACGTGTGAAGGAACTGTCCTTGGGTGTTGGAGTACCGCTTTGGTGTTGAGGCAAGTGAGCTCTACGATTCGCGGGGACGCAACTCCCTTTTCGACAGTAGCGCGAGAGCGACGTGGCCGCGCCTATCTATTGGGAACAAAAGCAGCCCGAGCTTCGTTATGTAAGATAAGACGGGTGTGCCGGTTCAAGCGTCAGATAACCGTCAGGGGAGGCGGACGTCATGAAGATGAGCAAGAGTTTGCTACGAGGGTGCGTGTCAGGTGCGGTTTGTGCGGCCGTGATTTGCCTGGTGGCCGGTGCGCCGGCGCGAGCGCAGGGCGAAAAGCGGACGGTCTTCGCGCCAGCGGACTTTCATTGGCAGGGATCCTTGAAGGCTGGGCAGACCCTCGAAGTGATCAATACCAATGGCGAAATTGGAGCCAACCGCGCTTCCGGGGATGCCGCCCGCGTGGAAGGCATCCTGAGCGGGGGCGATGACGACCACAGTTTGTTTATCGAGGTCGTCGAGTACCCGGATAGCGTCACAGTTTGCGCCGTCTACGCGCGGGCTAAGGCGCCGGGCCGCTGCCATCGCGGCGGTGTGTCGTCGGAGTCCGGCGACTGGTGGCACGGGCGTCGAGCGAAGATCAGTTTTGACGTGCAAGTGCCGCGTGGCGTGCGGTTGAACGCGTTAAACACCAATGGCAGGGTCCATTGCCTGAATTTGGACAGCGTCGTGCACGCAGCTACGACGAACGGCGACGTGGAAGTCTCGACGAGCGAGTGGGCCTCCGCCAAAACCACCAACGGCGGCGTGCGCGTGTCCATGGGCAACGCCAAGTGGAGCGGCGAGCTGGAGCTGAAGACCACCAATGGCAGTGTGGATGTGACGCTGCCGGCCTCCGCCGAATTCAATGTGGATGCGGCCACCACCAACGGTGGCATTCGCACGGACTTTCCGATTACCGTGCAGGGGCGGTTCGGCCCCAAGTCTCTCTCCGGCACTGTAGGCGGCGGAGGGCGCGCATTGAAGGTTGCCACAACGAACGGCGGCATCGAACTGAGGAAGAGCTGATTGGGTCTTAGAAGAAACAGGCGCGTGGTCCAAATCTGTGCCGGCGCTGCTGCCGCCCCCACCGACAAACCTTTCAGTGGATGCCGGTGACCATCGCCCAGACTGGCTTAGGGCCGCGGAGCTGGAAGGTTGGTAACGGCTGGCAAGATTCGGCGGGTTGACCAGAGAATTCTGGGGGCCGAGTTCCAAAGGTGCGAATCTTGCCTTTCTTCCAACCTCCAACTTCTAACCTCTGCCTTACTCCCACTTCCAATTCGCAAACTGTTCCCGCAGCGCGATCTTCTTGAACTTGCCGACCGAAGTGCGAGGCAAGCTTTCCAGAAAGACGAATGCATCCGGCAGTTGCCACTTCGCGAAGCTCTCCGCGAGGAATGCGCGCAACTCCTCGGCAGTTGCTTGTGCGCCCTCCTTCAGCACCACGGCGGCAAGCGGACGCTCCTGCCACTTCGGATGGGGCACGCCCACTACCGCCGCCTCTTTGACCGCCGGGTGACCCATCAATCTGTTTTCCAGGTCCACGGAGCTGATCCATTCCCCGCCCGACTTCACGAGATCCTTCGCCCTGTCAACGATCTTGATGAATCCCTCGTCATCCATCGTCGCAATGTCGCCCGTCCTGAACCACCCGTCTTCAGCCCAGCGGTGCGCTTGGTCCGGCGATTTGTAGTAGCTTGCCGCCACCCAGGGTCCACGCACCTCCAGTTCTCCGGGAGTTTTTCCGTCGCGCGGCGCTTCCACGGACTTGCCTTCCAGACCCTCCGCTCTCATCACCCGCAATTCGATAAACGGCGTCGGCCATCCCTGCTTTGCTCGTACTTCATATTGTTGGTCTGACGTCCATTCGAGCATATGCCTTTTTAGTTTCCCGACCGTAGCCAAGGGAGTGGTTTCCGTCATGCCCCAGAGGTGCAGGATGTGCAAGTTATGTTTATCGAGCGCGCGCATCAATCGCTCAGGCGGCGCGGTACCGCCGATAACGATGCGAACCGGCCAGGAGAATTTCCACCGTCCTGGATTTGTTTCCAGAGCGTACAGTACTCCCAGCCAGACTGTCGGCACACCACAGGCGATCGTCACACGCTCCTCGCTGATCAGGTCCAGAACGCTCTCCGCGTCCACATTGGGACCGGGTAGCACCAGCCGTGCGCCGCCCATCGCGCAGGAATACGGCAACCCCCAGGCGTTCGCGTGAAACATGGGAGCCACGGGCAGAACGGTATCGTGGTGACTGATCGCGAACGAGTCCACGCCAAGTTCCGCAAATGTGTGCAGCACCAGGGCGCGATGCGAATACACGACGCCTTTTGAGTGGCCCGTGGTTCCCGAGGTGAAACACATCGCCGCCCCGTCATTTTCATCGATCACCGGATACTTGAAATCGTCGTTCGCCCCGGCGAGCAGCTTCTCATAATTCAATGCTCCTTCCGGTATGTTGCCGCCGCCGTATGGCACAACGATGACTCGTTCGAAAGCCACGCTTTCACGAAACTTCTCCAGCGTTGGTAGCAATACGTCGTCGATCAGCAGGAATCGGTCCTCCGCAGGGTTGACGATGGTCGCAAGTTCGTGCGGGTGCAGTCGCAGGTTCAGCGTGTGCAGGATTCCTCCCGCGCACGGCACTCCAAAGAACGCCTCGAGGTGCCCCGAGTGGTTCCACATCATGGAGGCCACGCGCTCGCCGGAGCGCAACCCCAGTTTGGTCAGCGCGTCCGCGAGCCGCCGCGCTCGCCGGTAGAAATTCCCATAGTTCGTCCGCACAACGGACCGGTCGGGCCTTCGCGAAACGATTTCGACCCGGTGGAAGAGTTTGCCGGCCCGCTCCAGAATCGCGGCGAGCGTCAGCGGAAATTCCATCATCGTGCCGCGCATAGGGTTGTCCTGTGGCACATCAAATTCGCGGCATCCTACCATTATTCCGCGTAGGCTGGTTGCTCCGCGGAAGGACTCGAGTCCCCGCCACGACGCTTTCCGTGAGACTCCTGCCACGGCTGGAGACTTGAACTCTTTCCCATTGCAAAAGGGGTTAATTTTCGAGACCATGCCTCTGACCGCTGAAGCGCTGGTCTCGCGCCCGCGGTGGCTCGGCTTCCCCGGCTGCCCGTGAACGATCGCTTCCCTTCAGCGCGCTCCGCGACTCTTACTTGGGTTCCGGGCAGAAGGAGTGGGCAGGTGAAGAAGCTCTACATCGGCAATCTTCCGTTTTCGGCGACGGAAGAGCAGCTTCAGGAATGGTTCACACAAGTCGGCGTTACTCCCTCGGGCGTCAATCTTATTCGGGACCGGTTCACGGGACAATCTCGCGGTTTCGCCTTCGTCGAAGTCCAAAACGACGAAGACGCCGATCGCGCCATCAATTCCCTCAACGGACAGAATTTCGGCGGCCGGAACCTGGTGGTCAATGAAGCTCGGCCGCAAGCCGAGCGTGGCGGTGGCGGCGGGCGCGGTGGCGGCGGTGGTGGTTATGGCGGTGGTCGCGGCGGCCATGGCGGCGGACACGGTGGTCGCGGCGGCGGTGGTGGCGGCGGTGGCGGCGGTCGCGGCGGCGGTGGGGATCGCGGAGACCGCGGCAACCGCTGGTAATCATTACCTTTCAAGTCTGCAAGCGGCGCCCTTCCTACCGCGGACGCCGCTTTTCACCCTCCTCCATAATCTACCGGGATAGCCTTGTGCCCGGGCTCTTACTCTTCGATTGCAACATTTGCCCCTCTAATCCGTCTATCAAGGCGGGAGTTGCATGGCCCTTTCTAGCCATCGTCGGCTGGCCATGTTTTCGTCGGTATCCGCCCGTGTGCGCCTGCCAGCCGTCCTGCAGCAAAGTTTCAGGTTTCTACTGGCGAAAGTTTGCCATTCGGTATAGTATCCCGCGCCTAACGGACGTCCTCAGCCCCGTTTGCGACAGCGCAAGCGCCTTCGTTACCGCTAGCCCGGTGCGCACAACTAATCACCGGGTAACGTGTTTGAAACAGTAGGCAAAGAAAATGAAGCACGGGGCCGAATGTGAAGTATCTTGAGCGCCTGGCGGCCCGCCTTCTCTTGGAGGTGCTTGCGGTTTCTGGGCCGCGGGTGAGGCGAATAATGCCTGGCGAATCTCGAAAGAACCTTCTGGACGCTCCATGCATCAAACCGGAAGACGAGGCCGTATCAGATAGAACGATGACCACCTGGCACAAACGCGATTGGCAGCAGTATTACGAACTGGCGCGCCGTCCCTGGAACCGTCGCCGTCCGCCACGCCCCGTGTATCCGACCGGCATTAATCGTGTTTTGCCCGCGCAAGGTTTCAGCTTGTCCGAACTTGACGATGCCGGTGTTGATCTCGATCAAGCCGAGCGCCTCGGTCTCCCCGTGGATGCCGGCCGCATTGGCGCCTATGGTCCCAACGTAACCGTTCTCCGCGATTTCGTGCGCTCCTCTCGCCAACCTCTTTAATCCGCGTTTTACGTTTCCGCGTTTCACCGCCTGATACCTTTCTCTCGACCCACCCGCCCCGGGTTCAAGCCCAATACGCCAAGCTTGAGTCACGATAAATTGGCCTTCCCCCTGGCTCCTGCCGTAAACTCTTCCCCTAATTCACATTCTTCCCCTGATTCACGAGGATCGATCATGAAACGCTTTATTTTAGCTGCCATTTTTTTCATTTTGCCCTGTGCGGGACTGGCCAGCCCCGCAACTCCCAACTATTCCATCCAGGCCATTCGCTACGCCTCCGCCCAGGATAGTGTCGCCGGCCTGGTCATGGGCGCTCCGAAAGACGAAAAAATCGAAATCGCTATGGTCATATGGTTGATCCGCGGCGGCGGCCGTAACATCCTTTTCGACAGTGGCTACCATCGCGATACTTTCCTCAAATATTTCCCTTCCACCGATTACATTCGCCCTGACGAAGCCGTCAAGCTCGCCGGTCTCCAGCCCGAAGAAATCACTGACATCGTCATCAGCCACGCCCATTGGGATCATCTCGGCGGCATCGATCTTTTTCCGAAAGCAAATGTCTGGATCCAGAAGGACGAGTTTCGCTATTACACCGGCGACGCTTGGCAGCCCGGCGGCAATCATGGTGGAATCGATCCAGACGACGTTCAACAACTCGTCAAGCTGAACACCGCAGGCCGCATCCGTCTCGTGGACGGCGACAATGTCGAACTTTTCCCCGGCATCCGTGCCTACACGGGCGCGCGCCACACCTATGCCTCGCAATACCTGCGCGTGGAAGGCACTCCGCCCTTCGTACTCGCCTCCGACAATTGTTATCTCTATCGCAATCTCGCCGAACACAAAGCCAGCGCCACTTTTTCCGACGCCGACCACGCCGCCAACATCAAAAATCAGGAACGCATGATCCAGCTGGCTGGTGGCAATCCGGACCGCGTCATCCCCGGCCACGATGCTCTTCAATTCCAGAAATATCCGGTGAGCGGCCGCATCGCGAATATCAAATAACTTTTCTCCAGCAAGTTTCGATTCGCCCTTTCGCACCGGATCTCTCGTGCTCAGTTCGCTCGTCCGCACCGAGCTTCCGCTGATTCCACGGGCGGCCTTCCAACTTTTTCCACACCCGTCCACATTTTTGCACAGACATTTTCTCCGATTTTCGTTGACGCCAAAATCATCCGGGTCTATCTTGCGCCCCAGATTGAACCGGAAGCGAAATGACTTCACGGCTCAGTTCAGACATCGTGACTTCTTAACCGTTTTCGCGATTCTGTCCGGAACCGGGAAGTTCAAACGCTTCCCGATTCATCGAGGCTGCCACAAACGCTTAACCGCGATTGTGGCGCCAAGTTGAATCGGGGAGTTCAGGGACGCAAGGGTGCGGTCCAGAGCTTGCGACGGCTTCACCGCCGCCGTAACGCCGGATTGGATCCGAAATCTCTGAGGCTTGGCGGTTCGGTTTAGAGGTTGCAATGGCTTAACCGCTGTTGCAGCGTTAGACCGAATCGAAAAGCTCGTGGGCGTGCGGCTCGGGTGGAAGTTGCGGCGGCCTAACCCCCGTTGTGATTTTCAGCCGGAACGTATAGCTCGTAGGTTGTACGACTCAGTTTGGAGGACGCGATTAGCCGCAAGGCTGTTGAGTCGCCGGATTGATCCGGAAGCCTGTAACTTTACGGCTCGATTTAGAGGGCGCAATACGCTTCACCGCGTATTGCGCCCTCAGCTTTTTCCGCTCCCTTTTTCCTACCCTCCCCTTGCACAGCCTCCTCTCTCCGGCCTGCCCGCCCCGACCGCGATCCAATTTCTGACTTTGCCTCTGCCATCCATTTGTTGTAAGCTCTCGATATGCAAATGGGTCAAAGGTTACGAACCCTGCGCGAAGAAAAGAATTTCAGCCAGGGCGATATTGAAAAGGCCACCGGCCTTCTCCGCTGTTACGTCTCTCGCGTCGAAAACGGCCACACCGTTCCCACCGTCGAGACTCTCGAAAAGTGGGCCCGCGCACTGGACATGCCGCTCTACAAAGTCATGTACGAAGGTGACGAGCCGCCCAAGCCTCGCAAGCTCGTCAGCGATGACGACAAAGGTCTCTGGGGAAACACCAAGAAGGAAGCTGCCGAGCTCAGCCAATTGCAGCGTCATCTCGCCAAGATGGATTCCAAGCAGCGCACCTTGCTTCTCGGTTTTGCCGCTCGCCTCGCGCGTCTCGCTTCAAAATAACTCTTCGCGCCTTGTCGCCCGGCTCACCTCGGTACCATGCGAGTCGCATGTTCAGTCGCAACAAATCATTCTGTTTCATTCCTAGTCACAAGCGCGTTGTACCTCTCAAAACTATTCTTCGCTCCGCGCGTCCAACCCTACAGACTCGCATCCCAAAGGACTCCATCATGCGTTCTCTCTTGATCGTAGCTTTTTTTGTTTCCGCCGCTTCCAGCGCTTTTCCCCAAGATAAGCCTGCCACGCAAACTGACCCACACCAGGGCGTCGTCGAGCGCGGCGATCATGTCATGGGCTTTTCCCACGACAAAGCGACCCACCACTTCCTCCTCTACCCCGATGGCGGCGCCATCGAAGTCGAATCGAACTCCGCCGAGGACACCGCGACTCGCGATGAGATCCGCTCCCACTTCGGCCATATCGTAAAAATGTTTTCCGCCGGTGATTTTTCCGCTCCCATGCTTATCCACGCACAAAATCCTCCCGGCTCCGCAACCATGAAAAAGCTCCGTGACGACATTCATTACACGTTGGAAAATACGGGCCGCGGCGCCCGCATTCGCATTCTCACCAAAAACGCCGATGCTCTCGCCGCCATTCACCAGTTTCTTCGTTTTCAAATACGTGACCATCAAACCGGCGATTCCCTCGAGGTTTCCCGCCCACGTTAGCCTTTCACCCTTCTCCTCTCTCAATGGGTTTGTTCCCTCCGCCCAATCCGCGTAAAATAAACGATTCGGGCAGCCTTCATGGCCTCACCGTTCAACATCATCTCGAACTCGCCGTTGCTTTCGGTGCCCCCGCCGAACGCGCACCCGCGGCCCGACTGGCTCCGCGTGAAGTTCTTCGGCGGCGAACGCTACCAGGATCTCAAGCGCATCATGCGCACTCTCGATCTGCACACCGTCTGCGAGAGCGCCCGCTGCCCCAACATGGGCGAGTGTTGGGACCATGGCACCGCGACCTTCATGATTCTCGGTGACATTTGCACGCGCGCTTGTGGCTTTTGCGCCGTGCCGAGCGGCAAGCCCGTCGGGCCGCCCGATGAAGAAGAACCGCTCCGTGTTGCGGAAGCCGTGGCTCAACTGGGTTTGCGCTACGCCGTCGTCACCAGCGTCAATCGCGACGATCAGTCCGACGGCGGCGCGCACATTTTTGCCCGCACCATCGAGGAAATTCGCCGCCGCGTCCCCGGCTGCAAAGTCGAAGTGCTCATTCCCGATTTTCGTGGAAATTGGGACGCCCTCAACGCCGTCCTTGCCACAAGGCCGGACGTCCTGAATCACAACACCGAAACCGTTCCTCGCCTCTACCGCCTGGTCCGCAAGGGCGCGCTGTATGAGCGTTCACTCGAACTCCTTCGCCGCGCCAAGCAAACGCATCCCGATGTTCCCACCAAGACCGGCCTCATGCTCGGCCTCGGCGAAGAAAAGCACGAGGTTCTCGACACGCTCCAGGATCTCGCCGCGCAAGGAACGGACATCCTCACGCTCGGCCAGTACCTCCAGCCCACCCGCGATCATCTTCCCATCGTCCGCTACGTTCACCCCGACGAGTTCGCCGAATTCAAAATTCTCGGCGAAGCCATGGGCTTCAAACACGTTGAAGCGGGGCCTCTCGTGCGTTCTTCTTATCACGCTTTCGAACAAACCGAATCCGCCCACAAGTAAGCAAAGACGCTCTGCCCGACCTCAGCCCGCTCTCAAAATTCTCCCGTTTCTTCCCTCGCCTGGGCCTTGCTCTACCAAACCCTCCGCATGCTATACTTTGAAACCCGTCCCCGCCTTCTTTCCGGCTAGGGGGCATGGATTCGTAAGATTCGAGGCCCGGCCCGGCGAGGCGGGCAACAAGGCGCCTTTTAGCACTTAGGGGGGAATATCGCAGAACGCAGCTTCCGGCAGAGCGATCGCATCCGCGTTAACGAGCGGATTCGCGCTCGCGAGATCCGGGTGATTGATGAAGAAGGCGGCCAGCTTGGCGTCATGCAGCCGTTCGAAGCGCTCAAAATGGCGCGCGAACGCGGGCTTGACTTGGTGGAAATCTCGCCGACGGCGGATCCGCCAGTTTGCAAGATTACTGATTACGGCAAATATCTATATCAAGCCAACAAGAAAGCCCACGAGCAGCGCAAGAGCAGCCGTGGCTCGCAGCTCAAAGAAGTAAAATTTCGGCCCGCGACCGCCGAGCATGATTATCAGGTTCGCAAAAATCAGATCATCCGGTTTCTCGGCGATGGTCACAAGGTTCGCGCCATGATTTTTCATCGCGGGCGCGAAATGGCGCACCAGGAAGTTGGCCGCGCTAAAATGAATCGCTTGCTGGTGGAGATCGGCGATTCGTGCCAGATTGAAACGATGCCCCGGATGGAAGGCAACGTCCTGGTCGCTTTGCTCGCGCCGAAGAAGGGCGCCTCGGTCCCAAAGCCCTCCGGGCAATCGGCGGCCAACGCCCAGCAATCTCAGTAGCCTTTGCTTTTGCGGGTGACGCTGCGTATTTCTTTTGTAGGGGCGCAGCATGCTGCGCCCCAGACGTCAATCAGTACCAGCTTCGCATCGGTTGAAACTATTGGGAATCGCAGGTGCGGGCCAATCCCCGCCCATCAAGGAGAGCATTTCACGTCATGCCAAGGAATTCGACCAAACCTAAATTGAAGCTGAAAACCCACCGCGGCGCGAAAAAGCGTTTCAAAATTACCGCGAATGGCAAAATCAAGCGCATGCATTCCGGCAAACGCCACTTGATGGGCACCAAGGCTCCCGGACGCATGCGCAAGTTGAAGAAGCTGACGCTGGTCAGTCCCAGAGACGTAGCCGCCGTCAGACAAATGCTTCCCTACGGCTGAGGTTTTTCTTTTGTAGGGGCGCAGCACGCTGCGCCCCTGTTGGTCCCAGCCCTCTTATGTGTATTTCCAGGCTGGTGTCATAGGATTTCTTCGTAGGGGCACGGCATGCCGTGCCGTTACGATCGAAACGCAGGACGCAAGTCCCGCGCATCGTGCCAGGCAGCGCTTCACGGGTGCCTGCCGGCCGATAGGCAGCGTAGCGGCGACCTTTAGGTCGCCATCCTGCGCAGCCTCAGCAACGCACCAAGAGACAAACCCGTTGCATCATCCGCATTCTCGCGCGTGATCGCATCCTGTTTGTCTCCCAACTTTAAGGAGAAAATCCCATGGCACGCGTAAAACGCGGCACAAAACGCCGGGCACGCCGGAAGAAATATCTCAGGCGCACCAAAGGCTTTTTTCTAACAAAGAGCAAGCTCTACCAATCCGCGCAGGAAGCAGCCAATCGCGCCGATCGCTACGCCAAGCGCGATCGCCGCGTAAAGAAGCGCGAATATCGCAAGCTCTGGATTCAGCGCATCGGTGCGGCGGCCCGTAACAACGGCCTCACCTACGGCCAGCTGATTCATGGCCTCAAAGCCGCGGGCGTCTCGCTCGATCGCAAAATCCTCGCGGATATGGCCGTAAAGGACGCGGCGACCTTCGCATCGCTCATCACCATCGCCAAGACCGCCGCTCCGCCCCAAACCAAAAAAGCATCGTAGCTCCTTGGTCGGCTCGCCCAGACCGTCATTTCGAACGGAGCGGGCCGGCGCCTTTTGTTTCGCGTTCGCTCCTGCGAACGCGCCGGCCTGTGGAGAGAGAAATCTCTCTTGAATTTCTCTGGGGCATGAGCTTGCCTTGCCCCTTTGTTGTAATCTATTTTGCGCACTATGCCGAACATCGACAACCCAACCGGCGAGACCCTCGCGCAACTCGGCGTCACTCGGCCTGACCAGGTTTCGCCATTCTTCGCAGAACTCCGCGTGACCTTTGACGCGAACCTTGCGCTTGTTCACGAGGAAACCGAATGGAAACTGCTTCGCGATCGCTGGCTGGCACGCAAGTCCGGCGTGCTCACTCTGATCACTGACAACTGGCTGAAACCCGCCTCTCCTGAATTAAAACGCGCCGTCGGCGCCGGCCTCAACGAACTCCGCTCCCATGTCGAATCGCAAATTGAATCCCGGCGCGCTACCATCGAATCTGGGACGGACCAATCCGCCCTCACACGCGACCGCATCGACCTCTCTCTCCCCGGCGTCACGCGTCCCATCGGCTCGCACCACTTGATTCGCCAGGTCTTCGAGGAAATCGAGGACATCTTCTTCTCCATCGGCTTCTCCGTTGTCGAAGGCCCCGAAATCGAAACGCCCTACTACAATTTCGAAGCGCTCAACATTCCCGAATTTCATCCTGTCCGCGACGACATGGACACCTTCTATCTCGATCTTCCCAAAGGCGCGCCTTCGCCGCTCCTTCTCCGCACGCACACTTCCCCGATGCAGATTCGCACCATGGAAAAACAAAAGCCTCCCGTGCGCGTCATCGTTCCCGGCAAGGTCTATCGCCGCGACAATCCCGATGCCACGCATTCCTTCATCTTTCATCAGGTCGAAGGTCTCGCGGTTGATACCGACATCACCTTCTGCGATTTCACCGGCACCATCGAATATTTCGTAAAACAATTTTTCGGTCCGGGAGTAAAAACTCGTTTCCGTCCCAGCTATTTCCCGTTCACCGAGCCCAGTGTTGAATTTGACGTCACCTGCATCTTCTGCGGCGGCACCGGCACGGCCGCGGGTGGCGGAGTCTGCTCCAAATGCAAAGGTGCCGGCTGGATCGAGCTCTTCGGTGCCGGCATGGTTGATCCCGCCGTCTACGGCTTCGTCAACTACGACGCGAAAAAAGTCAGCGGCTTCGCCTTCGGCATGGGCATCGACCGCCTCGCAATGCTCAAATACCAGATCGATGACATCCAGGTTTTTTTCCAAAACGACGTCCGCTTCCTGAAGCAATTTCCGTGATTGTTGAGGGGTTGGTCCACATGAACAGAACTACTGCGTTTGCAAACGATTTTTGCCGACGGATCAAAGAAATAGGCCTGAAAAATTACGAATGGGAATGCAGCGGCAAGCCACTCGGGAGGGGACACGAGAGCATCGACATATTGGGCACGCGCGAAGGCCGACGGTCAATCTTCATTGAGGTCGAACTGAGAAAGGATGCGCCCCTAACAAACGTGGTAAAGGTTTGGCGCTGGGTTGTAAACGACGGATTTAAACAGGAATTCGTTTTCGTCCAAGCTTTTTCCAAATACTACAAGAAGGGAGACACGAAGAGATTCAACTCTGAATTTGTAGGGGAGCAGATGGAAAAGGCAACTGGAAATCCTTATCTGTCGCTCTCTTTTGACTACAATCCCTATCGTCATGGCCTGCAAGGTGCTGGACGGCGTAGGCACCATGCTTTCAGGCTAGCGGAAAAGATTCGACGCAAACTGAAATCTGCAAATGTCCTAAACTGATGCCCTTTGCTGACTCCACTCAGCGCTTCTCCAATCGCGTAGCCGACTACGTCCGCTACCGTCCCGGCTATCCCCCGGGCATTCGCGATCTCTTGCGCGCCGAGTCTGGCCTGCGCCCTGGTCATGTCGTCGCGGACATCGGCTCCGGCACAGGTTTCCTGAGCGAGCTATTTTTGAAAAACGGAAATCGTGTTTTTGGCGTCGAGCCCAATCAAGCTATGCGCGAAGCGGGCGAGGAATATCTGGCTTCGTACGACGGGTTCACCAGTGTGGACGGCTCGGCGGAAGCCACCACGCTAGAGCCTGCCTCCGTGGACTTCGTGACAGCCGGCCAGGCCTTCCACTGGTTCGACCGGGATGCCGCCAGCCGTGAATTTCAGCGCATCCTCAAGCCTGCCGGCTGGCTCGTCGTCGTGTGGAACGAGCGGCTTGTCGAGGCAAGTCCTTTCGTTCGCGGATACGAAAACTTGCTTCGAACATTTGGCACGGATTATGAGCGCGTCAAGGAAAACTATCCGACGGAAGAGCACATGCGCGAATTCTTCGGTCTAAACCAGTATCGCGCCTCCCAACTTCCCAATTCTCAGGAGTTCGATTTCGATGGCCTCGCCGGCCGCCTGCGCAGCAGTTCCTTCATTCCCGCGCCGGACGCCCCGAATTTCGCGCCGATGCTGGCTGAACTCCGGCGCATCTTCGAAGCCAATAACAAAGATGGCCGCGTCCGCCTCGAATATTCCACGCACGTTTATTTCGGCCGGTTGGGGGGTGTGTCCTGATGCCTCCGTCCTGCATTCCGCGATTCGGATCCTGCTTATGTAGGGGCGCAGCATGCTGCGCCCGTTGCGCCAAGCCGTTATCCAATTTCGCGGTGGGCGCGCAAATCGAGGACCGCGCATGAAGGTCGTCTACAACTGGTTGAAGGAATTTGTCGGTGTCACCGCTTCGCCTGGCGACATTGCCTCGCGTCTCGCTCTTTCCGGCACCAACATCGGCAGTATCGAGAACGGCGCGCACGGCGCGGTGATTGATGCGGAAGTCGGTTCCAACCGCCCCGATTGCCTTGGCCACTTCGGTATCGCGAGGGAAATCGGCGCTGTTTATAAACTTCCGCTTAAACAAGTTTCCCCGAAGCCCTCGGAGAGCGCGGCTAAAGCGAGCGAAGCCGTTAAGGTTGAGATTCAATCTCCGGATCTTTGCGGCCGCTTTACCGCGCGTGTAATTCGCGGCGCAAAAATCCAGCCCTCGCCAAAGTGGTTGAAAGACCGTCTCGAAGCCAGCGGCGTCGCCAGCATCAGCAACGTCGTGGACATTTCCAATTACGTCATGCTCGAGCTCGGTCATCCTCTTCATACATTCGATTACGACAAAGTGCGCGATCACCGCATCATCGTGCGCAAAGCAAGAGCCGGCGAAAAAATCCGCACTCTCGACGGAATTGAGCGTGCCCTCGATCCCGCCATCTGCATGATCTGCGACGGCGACGGTTCGCGCGCCGTGGGCATCGGCGGCATCATGGGCGGCGCGGAAACGGAAATTTCCTTTTCAACTAAAAATATTCTGATCGAATGCGCGTGGTTCGAACCCATCGCCATTCGCCGCGCCGCGCGTTTTCTGAAACTTCACACCGAAGCCTCCACGCGCTTTGGCCGCGGCGCCGATCCCGAAATGGCGGAGCTCGCCTCGCGCCGCGCCGCCGAATTGATTCTTCAACTTGCCGGCGGCGAGCTGCTCGCCGGAGTTGTTGATGCGTATCCCGGCAAACGCGCGGCAAAAAAAATTCAGCTGACGCGCGCGGAGCTGCTTCGCGTCATGGGCGCGGACGTTCCCGACAAAGAAGTCGAATCCATTTTAGGCGCGCTCGGTTTCGCTCCCGTCCGGATCGACCAGAATCGCGGCGCGGCCGGCTCCGTTCTCGCGGCGTGGGAATGCACGCAACCTTCCTGGCGCGCGGAAGTCGAGCGCGAAATCGATTTGATCGAAGAAGTCGCGCGCGTCCACGGCCTCGATAAATTTCCGCCGCGCTTACCCGCGGCACGCCAGGGCGCGCAGCGATTGCCAAAGTTCGAACCGGAAACGCGATTGCGCGAGCGGCTTATCGGTCTCGGCTACCGCGAGATTCTTTCCATTCCCCACGTCGCCGAAGAGCGCGACGCTCTTTTCCGCCCCGATGGCGTTGCGCCAGCGCACCTCGTGAATCCGCTCTCTGAAGAGGCCGGCGTGCTTCGTTCGACCGGCCTGGTCACCATGGCAGCCGCGCTGGAATGGAATCTCAATCACGGGCAGCGCAACGTGCGACTCTTTGAAATCGGCCGCCACTACCGCCTTAACGGAGCAGCGTCGGTCGAGACGCCGATTCTCACCATCGGCGCAACGGGCGAGGCGCGCGAAAAAGGAATCGTCGATGGCGAGAACGCGCGTGACTACGAATTCGCCGATCTGAAAGGCGACCTCGACGCGATCGGAGCGCTCGCGGGCGGCTTCGCGTGGCGACCTGGCGGCCCGAACTCGATGCACGCCGCGGAGCGCGGAAATATTTCGCTCGGCGCAGGCGAGGTCGGCCACGCGGGGCAACTGGCAAGGTGCGTTGCGGACAAATTCAAACTGCGCCAGGAAATTTTCCTGGCGGAAATTCTGCTCGATCCGATTTACGCCGCGTTTCGCGCGGCGAAAGAAGCGCGGCGCTACGAACCGCTGCCGCGGTTTCCCGCCGTCGAGCGAGATTTTTCCTTGCTGCTCGCGGACGGCATGGCGTTTTCAGAAGTGGTCGCGGCGATTCGCGGGCTCAACATTCCCGAAGCGGTTTCCATCGAGGCCGCCGATTTGTTCCGCGGGAAAAATGTTCCCGATGGAAAATATTCGCTGCTGGTGCGCGTGACGTTCCAGAGCCGCGACGCGACGCTTACCGAAGCGCAGATCAGCGAGTCTTCCGCCAAGATTGTTTCCGCGCTCGAAAAAAATCTCGGCGCGCAGCTCCGCGCGAGTTGATTGTTCACGTCCACGCCACTGTGCGCTACAATCCCGAGACATGAGCGGACCGGTAAAAGTCGAGATCTTCGGGCAGATGTACACGATTCGCGGCGAGCTGGACGAAAACTACGTTCACAAACTGGCGCGATACGTCGACGAAAAGATGCAAGCGATTGCCGCGGGCGGAGCGACGGTGGACACGCAAAAAGTGGCCGTGCTGGCGGCGCTGGCGATTGCGGACGAACTCCACAGCATCCAAAAAGACCGCGGCGACCGCGAAGAATTGATGCGCGAACAAGCCGAGCGCTGCCTGACGCTTGTGGAACGGGCATTGAGGCAAACCGCGTAGGGTAGTATTCCTTTCCCAGTTCGCCTTCCTCGCTGGGACTTCCGCCATTTGAAAAAAAACGACGAGAGATTTCTCGCTGCGCTCGAAATGACGGTGGGGTCGTGCGCGAAGCAGCGAGGAAAGCAGATTCTTCGCTTCGCTCAGAATGACAGTGTAATAGCGCGTGTGTTCCATCATTGGCTCCAGGTGGTGGGAGTACGGATCCAGCGGTGTTTGCGGAGTTGGGATTGAAGCGCGTGGGGCAGGGGGCCTTTGGTGCCGGCGGCGACGTTGGACTCGACGTTTTTCGTTTTGCGCATGCCGGGGATGATGGTAGCGACGTCTTTGTTGTTGAGGATGAAGCGGAGCGCCATTTCGGGCATGGTCATACCGTCCTTGAGAAGAGGCTTGAGCGCATCGGCGTGAGCCACGCTGGACTTGAGATTTTCCTTGACGAAATAGGTGTTGCGCCAATCGCCTTTGGGCCAGTTGCTTTCGAGAGTGAGCGTTCCGGTGAGCGAGCCTTCATCGAAAGGAACGCGGGCGATGACGGCGACATCTTTTTCGCGGCACGCGGGGAAAAGTTCGTCCTCCGGATTCTGGTCGAAGATGTTGTAGATGACTTGCACGGCGTCCACGAGGCCGGCGCGCACGGCGCGGAGGCCGTTCCACGGCTCCCAGCGATTGAGGCTGATGCCGACGGCGCGAACTTTTCCGCCGGCGCGAAGATTCTCGATGGCGCGCGGGAGGCGCTCGTCGTCGAGCCACTTGTCTTCCCAGGTGTGAAACTGAATGAGGTCCAGGATTTCGACACCGATGTTGGCGAGACTTTTTTCGACGTACTCGACGATGTAGGCGGGCGGGAAGCAATCGTCGAGAGAAAATTCGCGGCGGCTGGGCCAGCGGCGATTTTTCGGCGGGACTTTGGTGGCGACGTAAAGTTTTTTGTCGGGGCCGGCGTTGGCGGCGGATTTATTGGCGCGAAGAATTCTGCCGAGGATCTGTTCGCTGCGGCCATCGCCATAGGCCCAGGCGGTGTCGAAAAAGTTGCAGCCGAGATCGACGGCGCGCTGGAGCGAGGCGAGCGATTCGGCGTCGTCGGACCCGGTCCAGCCGGCGAGTCCCCACATGCCGTAACCAATTTCGCTGACATTCCATCCGGTGCGGCCAAAGCGGCGGTAGTGCATGGTGTGCTCTCCTTAGGGTGAGGGCACATTATAGGGGGAAGGAAGTAAAGAGTGGGTAGCGCGGTGTGGGTAGCGTGGAACAAAGAGGGTGACTCGAAAATGGGTAGACACGGGGGGTACACACCCCTATGTGACGGAAAGCGTGCGCAAGCGCATGACAGGATTGGAGTTAGGGGCGGTGCTGCGTGTCGGATGTGTGCGCAGTGTGCAAAAGAGGGGAAGTGATTGGCCTGGATATTGGCACCGCCAGGTCTCTGAATCTGCCGGGAGACTGATTCGATGAAAGTCCGGCGTGGGGACCGGGAAGAGCGGCAATTCTCTGCCTGGATGACGGATGAGGCGGGCGGCGACGAAACCATGTAATAGAATACCACGATTAGTTACTGCTTGTCAATAGTTTTTTGTGTTTACTTAATAGGTCATTCGAATGGAGAGGCGCGGATTCGAAGGGGAGCGGCGGAAGTCGAGGGGATTGAGGGAGTTGGCCCTTCGAGGCTCTCTTCGAGGCTCAGGGCAAGCAGGGCAAGAGAAATGAGGGTGTGGGTCTTTTGAGGTAGGATCAGGGGGGGGTTGGTGCGGGCACGGCGTGCATGACACAGACTGAAGTCTGTGCCACGGTTTAGAGCCGGGGCCGGAGCGCTTGAGCCAGGCGAGGACGTCGGCGTCGAGGCGGATGGCAACGGGGCTTTTGATGGGGCGGTAGAATTTCCCGACGACAGCCTTGCGCCAGTCCGTTATTTCGGGGATGGCCGCAGCAAGATGCCGGGCTAAAGCCCGGCGCTACGCCAGCCAAAGCAAGAGCGCACGATGCATCGTGCCCCCTACAAAAGGAGGGACGCGCGGCTGTGAGAGCGCGTGATTAGTAGTGCCGGGAGGGGGCCGACGCCCGTGGAATGACTAATAACGCCAGCTCGTCAAGTCGGCGCCGGGGGAACGGTGGCTAGCATGTGGGCGGCGGCGGATGCTTCGAGCGGAGCGGGCTCGCGGTGGTTGGGGACGGCCTGGTTGGAAGAGCCAACGCGAGCCTCGTACACTGCCTCATTCATGGGCCCGTCACGTGGACACGCCCATGGGGAGGCCCATGGACAGGCCCGTGCACAGAGCGCGGAGCTAGTGGGTGATGGTGATGGTTAGCGAGGCTGAATGGTTTGGGGAGCCCGCGGCGCTGGACGACGCGGAGACGGAGACCGTGTCGGTTCCGAGGGGAGTGCCAGCGTTTCCGCTGGGGGGCGGCGAACTGCCGCAGGAAGCCAGGCCCGACGCGAGGACGAGAAAGGCCAAGAAAGCGATGGGCAGCAAACAAGGGAACGCTTGCCTGCGGCTGGCGCCGATGCCGAAGAGCAACGCGAGAATGGGGAAAGCAAAGGCGTAAGCAAGCCGCTGAGAGGATGGCGCGGACAGGTGCAGAGCCGCGCTGGGAGCGGTGGTGCTGACGGTGAGCGTGGTGGTGACGGGCGCGCCATTGGGAGTGACGGAAGACGGATTGAAGCCGCAAGCCGCCTCCGCAGGGAGCCCGCTACATGCGAAGTTCACCGCCGAGTTAAATCCATTTTGCGGGGTGACCGTGAAGGTCGCGGTCCCGCTTTGTCCCGCAGCGATCGTCAGAGTAGCCGGGCTAACCGAGACTTGAAAATCCGGAGGCGTCGAACTATTGATGGTGTAAGTCCCGCTTACGATGGCACTGTTGGCAAAGCCCGCCGCCCCAGCGATGGCCTGGATCGTTTCCGTGGAGTTCACCGGGATGGGTGCGCTGAACTGCTGCGCGGAAGCCGAAGTCGCGGGTGACGTCCCATCGGTTGTGAAGAAGATCGCGGAGTTGGGCGCGGTGTCGGAGATGGTCACCGACTGCGGCGATGAATATGTACCGGGCAGAGGACTGAAAGTGGGCGCGGCCACTGCCGATGCCGTGGCCAGAAAGCCGTGGAAAAGTCCGCTGGCATCGGCGTAAGTACCAACCAATTCTCCAGTCCCGTTGATGCTAAGGGGGACGGTTCCGGCAAACAAGCCAACCGCGCCAGCCCCGGGGGCATCGAGCGGAAAGTTTATCGTGTTCGTGCTGCCTGCGATTGCAAAGCCGTGCTCGACTCCGTTTGCGTCGCTATAGGCTCCCGTAACGTCTCCGAGCCCGTCCTCGCTCGTCAGCAGCGTTCCTGGAAACACGCCCGTCGTGCTTGCGCCGGGAACATCGATGCTGGTGAAGACGCTGCTGGCACTCATTAAAAAGCCGTGAAAAACGAGACTCGCGTCGGTATAGATTCCTGCAACTCCTCCCAATCCATCGAAACTGTGCACGATCGTCCCTCGGAACCTAATTCCTTTGCCTGGCGCACCCGGCCCGGTGCTGGCGTTTGGAGCGTCAATAGGCACGCTGAAGGTTCCCTTGGCGTTTCGCACGAAGCCGTGAAACACCTGGTTTCCGTCCACATAAAATCCCATGACCCCGCCCGGACCGTTGATCTTGACGGGCATGGTTCCCTGCGTTGGCCCGGCGCCCGCGCCAGGAAAATCGAAGGTAGTGAATGTGGCATCGGGGGCACGTATAAAGCCGTGACGAACGGCATTTGCATCCACGTAAAAGCCCGTGATTTGGAGCGCGGCGTTGATGCTCAGGGGAATCGTTCCGCGATGTCCGATGGTCGTCGGCGCTCCAGGAACGTCGAATTCGGTTATCGTGCCGTCGGGCGCGCGCAAGAAACCGTGATACGCGTTGTTCGAATCGGCGTACATTCCGGTGATATTCCCGCCTATCTCAATTTTTGCGACGAAGGTCCCCTGGGTCATATTGATGCCGGCATTGGGAGCATCGAAAGTGCTAATGGTGCCCGTAGCCGCTGGCCGCACGAATCCGTGAGCGGCATACGAGTTGGAAATGAAAACTCCAGCAACATCGCCCTGCGCGTTATTGGTGACCCCGAGTGTCCCCTGCAATGCAAACTTACCCACGCCTGGAGCGTCAATCGTTGTGAATGAATAGGTAGCCGTACCGCCGCCTGCCTGCGGGCGGCCGGGCGTCGCTGAAGTGGTGGAAACTCTTAGTAGAGAAACAACTCCAAAGGCCGTCCCAGCGAGGCACACAATGGCCAAGGACACCTTCCTTCGAGCTTTACCGGGCAGACTTGCATCAGAACGAAATAACATGAAGCGTTGGACCGACGATCTGGTTTTCACGGCTCTATCCCCCGAGTTTCTTTTTGTTGCGTCGCTACGTCATCGACTGCTTGCACGTTGGAGCGGGAATCAAATTTCAGTTTGCGCGCGCGGCCGCGCTCTCGGCCGGTTTTTGCAGGGCTTTCATCATTTCCTGGTAGATCGGTGTCGACCAGTTTTTCTTTTCCAACCTCCCGAGCGTTCCTTTGAAGGTGCGGATGCGCACCCGCGTCTGCTCACCCTTGGGCTGAAGTTCCGCGGTCACTTTCTCTCCGCCATTGCCGGTGCGGTCTGAAAACCCACGGTCGCGCTTGCACTCGATGTGTTTCGCGTTCTCATTCGTGACTTTGCAGCCAACGCTCTCCATGGCCGGCTTTAGCGCGGCGGCGACCGCATCCTTTTGAAAAGGGACCGTTTCGTCAACATCCTTGCTTTTCGCCGTTGGGTTGAGAGCGCTGGTTTTCGAGTCCAGTCGCGCGATGGGTTTTCCGGTGCGTGTTTCCAACGTGGCGAGCACTTTTTCGTATTCGGATTTATCGAGGCGAAGCACCATCTCCTGCTTGGTGGCGGCATCGTGATACTCCACTTCCAGCCAGTGGCTTTTGGTTTTAGTCGCCATCAAAACCGCTCCCACGCCGGGAGAAAGCAGCATCACGCCCGCGCCTTCGGCGACGCGATGGCGGGCGGACAACTCGTAGGACATCGAGTCAATGGATGCGAAGGGAATTTCGACGCTGATTCCATTTTCTTTTTTGCCTTTGATGACCATCCCGGAGTCGGTGATGGTCAAAGCAACCTCGCTCTCTTTCGGCTGCTTTACTGAAGAATATTTCGTTTTGTTGAAGATGACGTCTTGCGGCTGAGCGTTTGATACGGCACACACGAGAGCCAGGCAGAGCAATGCAGCAAGCCGGACGGTTGGTGGATGATGCTTCACGCCGATGATAAGCCGAACCGCGGCGCGAAAACCCGCATGACGTGAAAGGACTTGCTCGTTCATTGTTTCACCTCAAGATTGCTGTGGAGCGCAATCGTAAAATTGCGGCGATGCTGGCAGCAGAGCTACGAACGGGTCAATAGGCGGAGAGGCGAAATGATATGAATTTCGTATGAAATCGTGTGGGACGGCCCAGCGGATGGGCGTTCCTACTCGCGGATTCTTTTCTACAATTCTCGCGAAGTTAGTGAAAATACAGGACGTTTTCGTGGTGCAGACACTCGCCGTACCACCTAAGTTGATGAGGGAGCTGTTCGGTGGTTTCCGGCCGCTCCATGGAGGCTACCGAGAACCTTCGGTGGCCTTAGTTTATTGCTCCGACTGGGACAAATTCCGTTTTGCAGCCCGCCAGGCAGCGCACTTTTTGGAACGCCGTTTGTTCTTCCGCGCTAAAGCGGTGCGCATCCTTGCCGTTTTGAAAAAATCGCGCGTGGGAAGTGCGAAACTCCTCGGCTGGGTAGGCGCTGATGAGCCGAAGGCTTTTATCGAATTCGTACATGACGGGGCAGCCCGGCGGAATAATACACTCCAGCACTGCGAGGCGGATGCTGCCGTGGTCGACCATAGGCTCGAACGCGGAATTGTAGGAGAACAGCGCCTTGTTCAAATCACTGCGCGGAAACAACAGGCGAAATCTCTCCTGCGCGTCGCCCATCCCGTGGATTTGAAACTGGGGCCGGATTTCTGCGGAAGCGCCAAACACCCGGTCCGGGTCCAGCACAAGCAGGGTCGCCTGCAGGTATCCATTGTTGGTCCCGGTGGCGACAATCTCTTCTTTTCCGTCACCGTCCAGGTCGGCTAGCACCATATGGTCCAGACGTCCGGAATGCCAGTACTCCGAGAGCATCTTTCCATTGGTATCCAGGATCGCGATCTGATTAGGCCACCAGATGTCATGGGCGCTCGAAACGACGATCCGCGAGCCCCGCTTTTCCGTGGGCTTTAACACACCAAACGCGAAAGTCTTAAACGTACTCGGATCGTTCTCCAGTTCCGGAAGTTGTCTGCCCGGCGTAAAGCTCCATTTTTCTTTTCCGCGATCGGAGTAACAGTAGAGTGTTGACGAATGCGACGCAGGTTTCGCGGGAGCGTAAACGAAAAGAACGCTGGTATGCCCCTTGCCTTCCAAATCCCCGAACCAGATACGGTTTGCCAAGCCCTGCGAATAGAAGCTGTCCGGCCCGATGCCCTGGGGAAACGTCTTTTTCCAAAGTTCCTTGCCTTCGCCATTCATGATCACTAACGTCGAGCCGTCCAGGCGACCCGATTGAGGTTGCTCGGGTGAGGTCAGGACCCGGATCGAGACGTACGCTAAGATCCCGAGCACGGCCAGCGCTCCGCTTATTTTCACAGCGGTGCGTGGATTCTTTCGCGGCGGCTGCACCGGTGGGTGATCTAGTGACACGTGTCTTTCTGCGCCGTTGCGCGGCCCTGCAGCAATCCACCGCTTTTCCTGCGTTCCATCTCGTGTCGCCACGGAACGATTGGGAAGCGTTATCAGGATTTCATCCGAAGTGCCTTCTTCGTGGTAGTACGTTTCCAGCGCGTGTCGTAGCCGGTTCATCTCCGTGGCCACGTCCGCGGCACGCTTCGTTCTGGTCTCGGCAGGCCACAGATCCTGGATGACTAAGTCCGGCTTTAAAGCGGATTGCGAATCGATATTATTGAAAAGAATTTCGAGCAACTTCCGGAGTTGGCTCTTGTTTGCGAAGCTCCGGCTGTGGAGGATTCTATCAATCTGGACGCGAAGGGCGATGGGATCCACGGGCTGAGCGAACTCCGAGACATGGCTGCTGCGCAAACGAATTTAATGGATTCGAAAACTCTCGAATCAGAGGGAGCCCAAGTCTCACTTATATCGGTTCAGGGGGCCTAACAAGGCCGTGCTTAAAATATACTTCATCGCTAAGTTATCGCAAAACGAATTTCTATCCCAAATGATTACGAGGAGCTTACGGCTGCATCGTAACCTGACCGAGGCATCCGAACGCTCAAGTGAGAGTGGCCGGCGAGCGGACTGCAGAAAGGTTGCGGGGTATGCGAAGCGCAACAGTACGGGACAGATCGAGCCGCGAAGGACTCAGGCTAATAACGCCAGCTCGTCGTGTCGGCGCCTTTGGGGGCAGATTCGAGCATGTGGGCAGCAGCGGCTTTCAGGACGCGCTGGGTGAAGGTGAGACCGCCATCGCGAGTGGTGGAGCCGGGAGGGCCGGTGTAGCAATGCGGCTGATCGACGCCGTAATCGAAGGTGGCGTCGGAATGAGGATTGGCGGTGGAATCGAGAGCGTGCTGCATGTAGTGGACGGCGGTGTCGAGGTAATAGGTGTCCGCGGTGCCGACCATGACGTGCAGCTTGCCCTGAAGCTTGGGGCCCAGGGTTTTCCAATCGCGCTGCATGATGGCGGTGAGGTCATAGTGCTCGCGCCAGTAGGCGGCGACTTCGTGATTGATGATGCCGGTGCGCTGATCCCAGATTTCGGTGGGATAGCCGTCGGTGCCGACGGGGCTGAAGACGGCTTGCCAGATGTCCCACTGCTCGCCGGAGCGGCCATGAGTGCCAAGGACAAGTTCCCAGCGATTGGTGCCTTCGGTGGTGGCGAGGATGATGCCGGGAGGAGTGCGCATTTCGCCTTGGGCGATGCGGCCGAAGGGGCCGATGGTCCAGTAGGCGTTTTTGTCGTCGTAAATGTTGACGCTCTGGTAGGCGTGAAAATCCACGGGATCGGGACAAGCGCCCCAAGCGCCGTTGAAGTCATCGGGATAGAAGATTTGCGTGGCGAGAGTTTCCCAGCCGCCGGTGCTGCCGCCGTAAACGGCGCGGGCCCATCCCTCGCCGATGCCTCGAAATTGTTTTTCGATGGCGGGGATAAGTTCACGATTGATGGCTTCGCCGTAAGGGCCGACGTTGGCGGAATCGACGGCGTAGGAGTCATCGTAGTAGGGATTGGCGTGCTGGACGAGGAGGAGCAGCATGCGCGGGAGCTTGCCGGTGGTCCAGTCCTGATAAAACTGAAATTGCGTTTGGGCGCGCTGGAGGGCGAAGCCGGTCATGCCGGGGTCAGGCGGCGTGGTGCGGAAGCCGGTGAAGTCGCTCGGGAAATGGCCGTGATTCACGAGAAGGGGATAGCGGGCGTTGGGATGGGAAGCCCAGCCTTCGGGAAGGACCACGATGGCGCCGAGGTACATGGGTTGGCCCCAGAATTTTGTAAGGACCTCGCTTTGCATGCGAATGTGCTTGACCCATTCGGTGTCTTTGGGAGGCGCTATGGGGGGGACGAGTTTGGTGAGATGGATTTGAAAAGTTTTCGTGGCGGCGGGATCGAAATGGATTTTTTCGGGGACGCTATAGAAGTTGCCGGGCTTGGAGTTCCAGTGCTGCCCTTCGCCTTCGTCCATAGGGAGCTTGACGGTGTGGCCGTCGGCGCGATGGAAGGTGGTGTATTTGTTCAGGACGCCTTGGACCCAATACTCGCCGGCGGGAATGTCGCGGAAATTGGCGGTGGGATAGCCGAGAGCGTCGTCGGCGATGATGGCGGGCTGGCCGGGTGAGAGCGAGTTGACGTCCACGCCGAAAATCTGCTGGGATTTCACTTCGACTTCGAGGACCTGGTCGCGCGGCTCGGGGTCATTGGTGGTGGAGATGACGACGTAGACGCGGCCGTCGAGAGGAGCGGAGCTGAGGTCGGAGCCGAAAGAGACGGAGAAACGAGGCTGCGCGCGGCTTACTTCGCTCGACTGTTTTTGAGCAGCGAGCAGAGGTGTGGAAGAGACCGAGAGCGCAAAGAGCGCCGCGAGAGTGTAGAGAGAAATTTTATGAGCAAAGCGGTGCAGGCGGCGGCAGAAATCTTCAGGCGAACGCGGCATCAGAATTTACCTCGGCGATTTGTGAATCATGCTTTGAGAGCCGCGCCATTGTAGCCGAGAGTGGGAGGAAAGTCTGCCGCCGGCGATTACGCCGCTATCGTGGAAGTTTTCTTCGAAGACTTGCCGGTCTTTTGCAGGACTTCGCGTTCGGCGCGAACCCAATCTTCCAAGGGATTTCCGGGAGCGCCGTTGCGCTCGAGATAGATTTCGTAGGCGCGGAGCTGGACTTTTTCCTGAGGGGTAAGCTTCCGGGAGGATGGAGACTTGCTTCGCGTGTGTGAACCGTTTCCGTTTGTTCTTGCCATAAGTTCCTCGTTCAGCCGCGACCCGCGGCGTTAATTCCCGCCTTTCGAGAAATTCCGGCCATGGGCGGCCCGATCGTAAGTCTAAATTGGCTCCGAGGCAGACTAAGCTGCTTCGAGAAGCGCCGTTAGTATTATGAGGGCGAACGACACCAGGTAGGCAAATTAAATTTGAATAAAGAGAATCGAAATCGGAAATGCAGAACGATTGGCCTTGCAGGTGTTGAAGTTGCAAAAGTGGCGCGGCGAAGGTTGCTCGAGATGATGATTCGAAGGACGGAAAGCGCCCTTGCGATTGCGTTGACGCCTTGCGTCGTGGCGTTTAATATCCGCGCATCAAAGTTGCGTTGTCGGCTGGTACAGGGGAGAGTCCTTTGGCAAACGAGATTGCGGCAAACGAGCCGCGCCGACCCGGGCGCGTGAAGCGCTGGCTTCGCCGGGGATTTGTGAGTCTTTTATTGCTTGTAGCTGTGGCAGCGGCGGTAGGAGCGAGCTATCAGGCCATCGAAAACAGAGCTGACGAGCGAAGATTCCCTGAGCAAGGAAAATCCATGGGTCTCGGGCCGGCATTTGGCAACCTCGCGCTGAATCTGGACTGCCGGGGGCAAGGCAGCCCCACCGTTATTTTAGACAGCGGGCTGGGCGTTCCGGCGATTGGATGGAATCCTGTCCAAACGGAAGTCGCAAAATTCACGCGAGTTTGTTCGTATGACCGCGCGGGTTATGGCTGGAGCGGAGCAAGCGAACTGCCGCGGACGAGCCTGCAGATCGTGAAGGAGTTGCACGCGCTGCTCGCGGCCGCGGACGAAAAAGGGCCGTACATTCTGGTTGGGCACTCCTTCGGCGGGTACAACGTACGCGTCTATAACGGCCAATACCCGAGCGAGGTCGTTGGCATGGTGTTGGTGGACGCCTCGCACGAGGATCAAAGCGATCGAATGCCGCCCGCCTTTCAGGCGTACATGAAGAAAGCAAACGAGCAGCTCCAAAGGCAGAAATTGCTGGCACCTCTTCTGATCCGTTTCGGTGTTGCACGGTTTTCACAACGCAATCAAGCGGAGGCTCCCGGGGTTTCGAAGGAGTTCGGCGAGGAGATGCTCTATCTGCAGCTGCAGCCGAAATTCATTGATGCGACCGTTTCGGAGATGGGTTCCTTTTCTGAAAGCGCAAACGAAGTGCGTGCGGCGGGCAAATTGGGGGATAAACCGCTGGTCGTTCTAACCGCGGGCAAAGACGTGCCTCCGTCGCAATTGCCTGAAGGACTTTCTAAGAAGGACTTCGACGATTTTCGGCAGATCTGGGTTAATGAGTTGCAGGTCAAAGAAGCACAGCTTTCGACGCGGGGAAAACGGATCATGGTTCCGGATAGCGATCACATGATCCCGTTCGAACGTCCGGATGCCGTGGTGAGCGCGATTCGGGACATTTATTCCGCGACTACAAACGCGGGAAGCGGCGCGAGCGATGGCAAATCCATCGCAACGGGCGGCGGAGGGTCACGTTGACGCAACTCGCGCCGGATGCTATAAAATACTGTTCAAATAGGCAGCGTCAGGCCCACCGTAGAGCCCCTTCACGGGTAGGGGAGCACGGCGCGGCTGCCAACCCGGTGGCCGCTCCATGGCCCCGAAGCGAGTTTTAGGCTACACAACTTAATGCAAGATATTGTTCGCCAACTAGGAGAACTGTTCCTTCAGGCTGTGCCTACAGTCCTGATCATCTTCCTTTTTTACATCATCTTGCGGGCGATTTTCTTCATGCCATTGCTCAAAGTCATGGCCGAACGCAAGGCTCGCACTGACGGTGCGCGGAAGGAAGCCGAGCTGGCCCAAGCAGCAGCCGGCGAAAAGGTCAAACAGTACCAGGACGCCCTCAAGCAGGCGAGGTCGAAAATGTACGCCGAGCAGGAATCCGCGCGAAAGAAGCTGCTCGATGAGCGCACGGCATTAATCCAGGAAGCGCGTGCGGCCGCCGCCGCGCAAGTCGCCTCCGCGAAAGAGCGGATCGCGGGCGAAGTCACCGCCGCCCGCCGCGAAATCGAAACCACCGTTGCGCAACTTTCCGCCGTGATTGCGCGGCGCATACTGGAGACGCCGCGCCCCGGCGGTTCCGCTCGAGGGGCCAGATGAGGCTGATTCCGCAGAGGAAGAACCGGCTGTATCTGATCGCGAGTTTTATTTTTCTCTTTTTTTGCATGGCCCTAAATGCCCGCGCCGCGGAAGAGGGTGGAGGTTCCGCGACCGAGAGCATGAATGAGCTTTTCAAGTGGATCAACGTGGCGATCATCGCGGCTGCGTTGGTCTGGCTGTTCGCAAAAAAGCTGCCGCCGTGGTTTCGCGGAAACGCGGAAAGCATAAGCTCCGCGATCAGCAAAGCGACCGCCGCGAAAGAGGAAGCTGAGCGCCAGGTCCGGGAAGCGGAGACCAGACTCGCACACCTGCAAGAAGAAATCGCTGTACTCCAGGCCCATGCACAGAGCGAAGCTGCCGCCGAGGTCGCGCGCATCCGCGCCATAACGCAGAGCGAGGCGAGGAAAGTCGGCATCGCGGCTCAAGCGGAAATCGAAGCAGCGGAACGCGCCGCGCGCCTCGAATTGAAAGCCCTGGCAGCGTCGTTCGCCGTGGATGGCGCCGAGACTCTTCTGGCGAAACAACTGACGCCTGCCGCGCAGGAGAAGCTGCTGGACACGTTCGTGAAAAGCCTCGAGGGGAGACCGAATTGAAGTCCGCCAGCCTCCAGTATGCCAACGCGCTCGCGGATGTGGCACTTGCCCAGGGTGCGGCGGATGCGGCCCTCAAGCAATTGGGCGACTTTGCCGCTGCCTTCGCTCTGTCAAGCGAGCTGCGGAACTTTCTCGCGAGCCCCTCGGTGCCTCGCGAGGCCAAGCACGGCGTCATCGAGAAGATCGCCGCCCGCGTGGGAGCCGGCAAGATCATTCGCAATTTTCTTTTTATCATCGCCGATCACCGGCGTACCCACGTCCTTCCGGAAATCGTCGCTGCTTTTGAGGAGGCCATCCGCAAGAGGCAAGGCATCGCCGAGGCGGAAATCACGTCGGCGGTGGAACTGAGCGCGGCGCAAAAGAAACGCTGCGTGCAAGCGCTGGAGCGACTGGAAGGCAAGAAAATCCAGGCAAAGTATTCGCTGGACCCGACGCTGCTGGGCGGTACGGTTGTGCGTGTGGGTGACACGATTTATGACGGCTCGGTGCGCAACAGCTTGAACGAAATGCGCACGCGCCTGGCGGCGGAATAGCGAAAAGGGAAGTCAGGAGCAGGCATGGCGAACATCAAGGCAGACGAGATTAGCAAGATACTGCGCGAGCAGATCGAGAACTACGAGCAGACCGTTTCCGTGGACGAAGTCGGCGCGATCATCAGCGTCGGTGACGGCATCGCGCGAATCCATGGCCTCGAAAAAGTGATGGCGGGAGAGATGCTCGCTTTCCCGCACAACATTTTCGGAATCGCGCTCAACCTCGAAGAGGAAGAAGTGGGAACGGTTCTTCTGGGAGAATCCTCCGAACTGAAAGAGGGAGACGTCGTCAAGCGGACGAATACGATTATGTCGGTGCCCGTTGGGGACGCACTGATAGGCCGCGTGGTGAATCCTCTGGGCGAACCGCTCGATAGCAAGGGCCCAATCGTTTCGAAGCAGCGCAATCCTCTCGAAAGAATCGCTCCCGGCGTACTCGACCGCCAGCCGGTGCGCGAGCCGCTGCAGACCGGCATCAAGGCCATTGACGCCATGATTCCCATCGGCCGCGGGCAGCGCGAGTTGATCATCGGCGACCGCCAGACAGGCAAGACCGCCGTCATTCTCGATACCATCATCAATCAAAAGGGCGGTGACGTAATTTGCATTTATTGCGGCATCGGGCAAAAACGGTCGACCATCGCCCAGGTGGTCAAGACGCTGACCGACGCCGGCGCCATGGACTACACCATCATTGTCGCGTCCAGCGCCGCGGAACCTGCCTCGCTGCAATACATCGCTCCCTACGCCGCGTGCGCCATGGGCGAATTTTTTCGCGACAACAAGCGCCACGCGGTTACGTTTTACGACGACCTCTCCAAACACGCGCAAGCTTACCGGGAGATTTCCCTGCTGTTGCGCCGCCCGCCGGGCCGCGAAGCTTTCCCCGGAGACGTCTTCTACCTCCACTCGCGCCTGCTGGAGCGCGCCGCGAAGCTCAACGACAAGCTCGGAGGCGGTTCGCTGACTTCACTCCCGGTGATTGAAACGCAGGCCGGCGACGTTTCCGCGTACATCCCCACGAACGTAATTTCGATCACTGACGGGCAGATTTATCTGGAGGCCGACCTTTTCAACGCGGGCATTCGGCCTGCCATCAATGTGGGCATCAGCGTCAGCCGCGTGGGCGGCAACGCGCAGGTCAAGGCCATGCGGCAGGTTGCCGGTACCCTGCGCCTGGACATGGCTCAATTCCGCGAACTCGCCGCTTTCGCGCAGTTCGGCGCGGATCAGCTCGACAAGGTCACGCAGGCACAACTAGCGCGCGGCCAGCGGCTCACCGAGATTCTCAAGCAGGACCAGTACATGCCGCTTTCCATCGAAAAACAGGTGCTGAGCATTTACGTCGCCACCACGGGGGCGCTCGACAACGTCTCCGTGCCCGATGTCCGCCGCTTCGAGCGCGAATTCCTCCAGTTTGTGGAGACCAACTATCCTTCCGTGCTGAAGAATATCGCCACGAAGAAAGCGCTCGATGACGCCATCAAGGCTGAAATCAAGACTGCCATCGAGGGCTTTAAGGAACGCTTCACGGCCACCGCGGCCGCGGCGGCGGTCTGAGGACTTCGCACTAACGACCGCCAATGGCCACACTCCTCGATTTCCGGCGCCGCATCCGCTCGGTGAAGAACACCCAGCAGATAACTCGGGCAATGAAGTTCGTCGCCGCGGCTTTCTTGCGCCGCGCGCAGGAAGCAGCCCTGGCGGCCCGTCCGTACGGCAAGGAACTGGCGCGCGTGCTGCGCTCCATCATGTCGCGCATCGAAGAGCCCGAACATCCCCTGCTTGCACATCGTCCGGAAGAAAAAATTCTCGTCGTCGTTCTCACCGGAGAACGCGGCCTTGCCGGCGCCTTCAATTCCAATATTCTGAGAAAGGCCAGCGATTTCCTTCGCTCGAAAAAGGGCAAAAAGGTGTCCCTGATTCCGGTGGGGAAGAAGGGTCGCGATGTATTTCGGAAGGCCGGGTTTCACGTCCCGGCGGAGTACGTGAACGTCCTGGCTCGCGTGAATTTTGGAACCGCGCGAGACATCGCTTCCGTGGTTACCGATCTATACGCCAAGGTAGAAGTAGACGCGGTTTACATCGTCTTCAGCGAATTCAAGACGGTGATGACGCCGAACCTCGTGCTCGAAAAGCTCCTCCCGGTGGAGGCGATGAGAGCCGATGAAGAAACTGCTTCCGAACAAGCTTCGGCGCAGGTGGATTACATCTACGAGCAGCCGAAGGAAGAACTTCTGGACAGACTCCTGCCGCGCTACATCGAGACCCAGATTCTTCGCGCCATGCTGGAATCTTCAGCGGCGGAGCACGCCGCGCGCATGACGGCCATGGAATCGGCGACGAAAAACGCGGGCGACGTCATCGAGGCGCTCACGCTGCACATGAACAAGGTGCGACAAGCGGCCATCACGAAGGAGATTATTGAGATTGTGAGCGGGGCTTCGTCTACCGCGTAGTGACTGGTGATTGGTGACTCGTGATTCGTGACTTGTGACTCGTGAAAGTCAAATCATTTACGGAGCTTACGGTTTGGCAACGAGCGCATGAGCTTGCGCTGTCTGTGTTTCGATTAACGGAGAAGTTTCCAAGGGCGGATCAGTACGGAATGGTGGCACAAGTGAGACGATCAGCCATTTCGGTCACCGCGAACATAGCGGAAGGATTCGGCCGGGGCACGACGAAGGAATTATTGAGATCACTGCAGATCGCAAGAGGTGAGCTGGAAGAAACGCGCTGCTTCATGATTTTGAGTCGCGACCTGGGAAGAATTTCAAACGAAGAATTCAACGGCGTGAATGCGCACTGTGATTCTGTCGGTCAGTTGATAAACGCGCTCGGACGAACGCTGCGAGCGCGGCTTGGTGAATCGGGGGGAACACGAGTCACGAATCACAAGTCACGAGTCACGTAGCAACGTTGAGGAGAAGAATATGGCAGAGAAATACGCAGCCGTCGGACATATCGTGCAGATTATTGGACCAGTGCTCGACGTCCAATTCGAAGCGGGACACTTGCCCGCGATTTACAACGCGGTGCGCATAACCAGCGAGGGCTTCAATGTTCCCGAACCCATCGATGTCACCGCCGAAGTGCAACAGCATCTTGGCGAAGGCCGCGTGCGAGCGGTGGCCATGGAGCCGACCGAGGGCCTGGTTCGCGGTATGAAGGCGTACGATACCGGGGCGGGCATCACTGTTCCGGTCGGGCGTCCAACGCTTGGACGTGTGATGAACGTGCTCGGCAAACCCGTGGATCAACTGGGGCCGCTGACCAGCAAGACGAATTATGCCATCCACCGACCCGCGCCGCTGCTCGCCGATCAATCGACGACACTCGAAATGTTTGAGACGGGCATCAAGGTTATCGACCTGATCCAGCCTTTTTTGAAGGGCGGAAAGATCGGATTGTTCGGCGGCGCCGGTGTCGGCAAGACCGTGTTGATTCAGGAATTGATCAATAACGTCGCGATGCAGCACGGCGGCGTCTCGGTATTTGCCGGCGTGGGCGAGCGAACGCGCGAGGGAAACGACCTGTGGCTAGAATTTCAGGAAGCCGGCGTCGTTGTTCCCGGCAATTCGGAGAAGTCCCGCGCGGCCTTGATCTATGGCCAGATGACCGAACCGCCAGGCGCGCGTCTTCGCGTCGGCCTTACGGGCCTGACCGTCGCCGAATATTTCCGTGATGAAGAGCATCTGGACGTTCTTCTTTTCATCGACAACATTTTCCGGTTTGTGCAGGCGGGCTCGGAGGTCTCCGCTCTTCTCGGGCGCATGCCTTCGGCCGTCGGCTACCAGCCAAACCTCAATACGGAAATCGGCGAATTGCAGGAGCGCATCACTTCGACGAAGTCCGGTTCGATTACGTCGGTGCAGGCCATTTACGTGCCAGCCGACGACTACACGGACCCGGCGCCGGCCGCGACGTTTACGCACCTGGACGCCACCACAAACCTGAGCCGCCAGATCGTCGAGCGGGGCATCTATCCGGCCGTCGACCCGCTCGCGAGCTACTCGCGCATTCTTGACCCGCGCATCGTCGGCGCGGAACATTACGCGGTTGCCCGCGGCGTGAAATCCATCCTGCAGCGCTATAAAGACCTGCAGGACATCATCGCCATTCTGGGCATTGAAGAACTTTCGGATGAAGACAAGCGCACGGTGGCGCGCGCGCGCAAGATTGAAAAATTCCTGTCGCAGCCTATGTTCGTGGCGGCGCAGTTCACAGGACTCGAAGGCAAGTACGTCAAGATTGCGGACACGGTCCGCAGCTTCAAGGAAATCGTCGAAGGCAAATATGACGATGTACCGGAACAGGCGTTCTACATGGTCGGGACAATCGACGAGGCCCTTGCGAAAGCGGAAAAAATGAAAGTAGGCGTCTAAACGCAGATGCTCCCCGAATCCATCGAACTGATTATCGTTACGCCGGAGCGGCAATTTCTGCGCGAAAGCGTAGTCGAGGCCGTACTGCCCGGCGCGCAAGGGGCGCTGGGCATTTTGCCCGGACACGCGCCGTTGATGACCGAGCTCGGTATCGGCGAGCTTACCTATCGCGGAGCCGGTGTGAATCCCAGCGGCGCGCTCGCCATTATCCAGGGATTTGCGGAAGTCCTGGGCGATCGCGTCACTGTTCTTGCGGAAACCGCCGAGCGCGCCGCGGAGATTGACCTCGCACGAGCGGAAGCCGCAAAAGCCCGAGCGGAAAAGCGTCTGTCTTCGGGCGACCCGAATATCAATTGGGACCGCGCTTCGATCGCCCTGCAGCGCGCCCTCATCCGAATCCAGGTGGGGCGGAAGTACCGCGGTGCTCCGGTCGGAACGCGCTGAGTTCGCCAAATCCTTGCAGATTCCACTTCATTCTGCGTCTGCCGCGACGAAAACATCCGTACAGCATCCAATCAACAGGAGAAGTTGATGGAGACGGTGACGATGTATACGGCCGCGTGGTGCCCGGACTGCCGGCGGGCAAAGTCATTTCTGAAAGAGCGCGGCATTCAGTTTCGGGAGGTGAATATTGAGGAGGATCCGTTGGCAGAGGAGATTGTCATCCAAGCGAACGGCGGGAAACGGAAGGTCCCTACGATCGAAATCAACGGGCGCTATTTTGCCTGCAGTCCGTTCGACGCGGAGCAGTTGGCGGAAGATCTCAATATTCCTTTAAATCCTTGATTGTCATTCGGTGACTTAGTGAGAAGGCACCAAGCCTGCTCTTTCGCGTTTAGCTCGCCTTATTCCACCGCTACGCCGCGCACCCAGACATTTGTCAACTGCAGCCCTTCGTCGAGGAGAAGAATATCCGCGTCCGCGCCGGTTCGCAGCGCGCCTTTTTTGAATTCGATTCCGAGAAGCGTCGCGGGGTTCAACGTGAGCATTCGCACCGCGGCGGCGAGCGGAATGCCCAAGCCGACGATATTCCGCATCGCCCGATCCAGGGTCAGCGTGCTGCCGGCGAGTTTTCCTTCCGAATTACGGCAGATGCCTCCGCTCACGGTCACTTCCAGTTTTCCAAGCATGTAATTGCCGTCCGGCATTCCTGTCGCAGAAATGCCATCACTGACGAGGATCATGCGTTCGGGGCCCTTGGCCTGCAGTAGAACTCTCATCGCTGTCTCTTCCACATGGACTCCGTCCGCGATCAGTTCGGCGGTCACCTCCGGTGTAGTGAGAACTGCGCCGATGACGCCGCTATCCCGGTGGGAAAAGGGGCGCATGGCGTTGTAGACGTGGACCGCATGCCGGATGCCATGCGCGATTCCAGCGCGCGTCTGTTCGTAAGTCGCGTCCGTGTGCCCCGCGGCAACCACCATGCCTGCCTTTCGCGCCGCATCAATGCAGGGAATGGCGCCAAGGAGTTCAGGTGCAATCGTCAGGATCAGTGCGTTTCCGGCCGCCGCCTGCAGGAATTTTTCGAGCAACTCAGCCGACGGCAGCTTCAGCCACTCGGCTGGATGCACGCCCCGCCTCGCCGGGCTGAGGAAAGGCCCCTCAAAGTGAATTCCGAGCACCTCCGCGCGGGCCTCGTCCGTTTCGTGTTGTTGGGAAATGTAACGCGCAATCCCTTCCACGCCCCGGATCGTGTCTTCAGGGCTTGCCGTCACTGTCGTCGCTACGAAGGAAGTGGTTCCATGCCGGGCGACGGTCCGCGCAACTCCCGCAAGCGCTTCCGCGCTGCCTTCCATGACGTCGCGTCCGCCCGCGCCGTGAATGTGGACATCGATAAAACCAGGAATCGCTGTCTTATCCGTGGCGGAAAGCTCGTTAGCCCCAGCCGGCAACCGCATCCCCGCACGGGGGCCAACTTCCTCGATGACGCCTTCGCGAATCAGAATGCCTGCATCGGTAATCTCAGCTGTCGGAGTTAGCGCCTTTCCTGCGTGCAGCAAAGTGGTCGGCATAAGTCAGGCTGTATCGTAGCGGAATCGCGCCTCGTTTCAAAAAACAAAACGGGCGGAGCCTAAGCTCCGCCCGTCCAGATTACTCTCTCAGGAAGTCCTACTTGGTGCTTGGCACCGCCATTTCGATGCTTTCGAGCTTCAGCGTTTCGCCTTCCACGGTGCCTTTCACGGTGACGTGGTGGCCAGCGTGGGCCGCTACTTTGTCCTGTGCGTCCACGACGTAGACTTTCTTGTCCGCGTCATCAACGAACACGTATTTCGCACCACCCTTGACGCATCGTGTGGTGCATTCGCCCGCCTTGTCGTTTGCTCCCTTTACGCCGCACTTGCTATCGGAAATATAACCGGTCCATGTGCCATCCGCGGCCATTGTCAAAGCTGCCGCGAAAAGCGTTGCTGCCGCTACTGCCGCAAACCGAATTTTCATTGTTCTCCCCCTCAAGATAATCCACTGCATCTGGTGATAGGCTGGGTTGTTGTTAGCTTGTCACAACTGGTTTCGGGCGTCCACCTACATCTCGTCGAGGCAGATTGGGCGGTTGCTTCCCGATGTCCCCGCAAAAAAAGTGGGAGGGTTCTCTGGAACCCTCCCTCGGTACTTGGTTGACTGGCTTGGCCAGTCAGGTTGAGCTGCGCGCCGTGTTATTGACCTGAAGTCGAGCCGGCGCTGGCCGCGGTCGTCTCAGGCGTTTTGGGGATGCTCAAGTAGCCGGACGCCGTGCTCTTCGTGACTTTGTTGACGACCAACTCAAGAGCTGCCCGCGTTCCGCCGGTGTAGAAGAAGATCGGTTCGTTCACGGACCGGTTCTTCTTCTCGAAGCTCTTGTCATCCGCGAGGACGTTGATCGTGAACTGATTTTTCTTCGTGTTCGTGTCTCTCAACTGAACCTGGATGCTGCCGACCTTCTGAGATCCCCCTTTGCGCGTAACTGTAAATTCAAAGTAGTCGCGCTGCCCCATCCGGCGAAGCTGGTCGATTTCGTCGTGGTTCCGCGCGATGAGAGTTCCCATTTCGCTGCGGGCCATTTGTATGCTGTTTTTCGTCGCGTCCAGGTCGCCCTTCACTCCCGTCACGTCCCCGTTCAATTTGTTCAGATCTTCGGCGTTGGCTTTCGTAGCCAATTCGGCCTTTACGGAAGTCGCCAGGCCAGTGACCTTCTGGTCTACGGCGGCCGTCGCGGTCTTATTTTGCTTGCGAGCGGCGATCAGTTCACCGTGCGTCAGGTTGAGCTTGTCCGTGACCACCTTCAGGTCGCTCTGCAAGCCCTGATTGATTTCATCCTCTTTGGCCAGCCTCTGGCTAAGCGCATCGTTGGCCTGTTTCACCGAGGCTTGTGTCGCCTGCTCGATGCTGTTCGCGCGATTCAACGCGCTCCAGCCCACTCCTAAACCGAGCACCGAAACTCCCGCCAACACGGCAACCGCTAATCCCACCCAGCGGGGAGTTCCCGAGGTGGTGTGGTGCAATGGCTCCTGAAACTCGCTCATATACTTCCTCTCCTTTGGGGTTTCCCCCTGCTGCTTTGGAAATGTGCACCCTGCAAGCCAAAGGGAGAAAAGGCAGGCGCATGGCTGTAAGCTAAGTGAATACAGGAGGTTGGCACAAGGAAGGGGAGCAGGAGCGTCGAGTTCTAAAAGTACCAGTACTCGTAAACTTTACGCGGTTCGTCGTTCCGCGGTAATTTTTGCTGTTTACGCATTGGAACGCCAAGTTGCTCAGGATTCTGCTCGAAGCGAACAGTCAGAAGGAGCGGCCAGAAATAGACTTACTGTAACCTGCTCTTAAATAAAGTATTAGGATAATTCTCTCAGGCGACTTGCGCGGCAGGCTCTTCGTCGGAGCCTTTTACTGGGCTAAAATAGCGGTCGAGCGTGCTCACCGCAGCATCCAAAACCATGTGGCAGTCTGAGCAGGATTCAAGATGCCGCTTGATCTCAATCGCCACCGACGGCGAGAGTCTTCCCTCTAAGTACCAACAAATCAAATGGATAGTGTCTCGACAACTCATGACTGCGGTTCCCCCGTGGCCCCGCGCCGATGACCGGCTCGCTCGCATGTAGTGCATTTGGTTCACCAAAACGCTATGGAATTCGACGTTTCTAATTGCTGTAAAATCAAAGAGTTGGACGACCTGCAGGAGAGCAAGTCTAAAACGATTTAAATCTTCGAGGAAAGTTTACCCAGCGACTCCATCAAATATGCGGAAACTCCGCCTGTTGAGCTTCAGCGCTTGGGGACTACAGTCATTTCTCGAAGGGCTTCGATCCGGCGTTCGAGTGGAGGGTGTGTGCTGAAAAGTGAAGAAACCGTTCCCCCTCCAAATAATGGCTTCACGATGCAGAGAGTGGAAGTGGACGGCGAAATCGAGGTGGTTGGGATTCGGGTGTTGTACGCCCCGAGTTTCTGGAGTGCGCTCATCAAGCCGAACTGATTGCCAACCATTCTCGCCCCGGTCGCGTCCGCTGCATATTCCCGCTGACGAGAAAGCGCCAGCTGGAGCATCACGGCCGCCAGGGGCGCAAGAATCATCAGCGCGAGTCCCACAATCATTCCCCCGCGCTCTCGATCGTCATCGTCTCCGCCGCCAAGCCACGGACCCCAATGAGCGATCCAAGTGATGGCTCCCGCAAGCGTGGCCGCAACCGAACTGATCAAAATATCGTAGTTGCGCACATGCGATAGTTCGTGCGCGATGACGCCTTCCAGCTCATCATCATTCATCAACTCGAGCAAGCCCTGTGTCACCGCGACGGACGCATGACGCGGATTCCTGCCTGTGGCAAACGCGTTTGGCGCCGCTTCAGGCACGACGTACAGCCGGGGCACGGGAATATTGGCCTTGGCCGCAAGCCGTTCCATCACCGCATAAAGCCGCGGCAACTGCTCGCGCGTGACGGGTTGCGCGCCGCTCGACTTCAGAGCGATTTTATCGGAGAAAAAATAGGCAAATGCATTGGTGCAAATCGCAATGCCCAGCCCGATGGTCATCCCGTTCCGCCCGCCGAAGTACGCGCCCAGCATCATCAGGAAAATCGTGAGCACCACAAGCAGGAATGTCGTTCGAAGAACTCTCATTTTTTCTTCCTTCTCTACTCTATACGCACAAACGCCTGATACCTATCGGCGCTTAAAGAATAAAGAGAGCAAACCCTCCTCCGAACTTGCCCTCTCGCTTCTTCACATCTTTGCTGCGGCGGCCGAATGTTTCGCCTTGGAGCGCTCGAAACGCATGGCGTCCTTCTGGCCGTCGCGATCCACCCGAACGCGATCGCCGGGCAGCACTTGACCCTCCAGAATCTGGAGCGCCAGCGGATCCTGAATCAACCGCTGGATCGTTCGCCGAAGCGGCCGCGCCCCGTAGGCCGGGTCGTAGCCTTCGACCAGCAACAGTTCTTCCGCGGCCGGAGTGAGTTCCAGGGTGATTTGCCGCTCCGCCAGGAGCTTCTCGACGCTCTTCAGAAGCAGTCCAACAATCCGGCCAAGCTGCTCCTTGCCCAAAGGATTGAAGATGACAATTTCATCGATGCGGTTGAGAAATTCCGGACGAAACGCCGCGCGCAACGCTTCCATAGCTTCTTTCCGCGCGCGTTCGGGATCTTTGTTCGAAAGCTCGAAGATTGCAGTCGATCCCACATTGCTCGTCATCACCATGACGGTATTGCGAAAATCCACGGTGCGCCCTTTGCCATCGGTCAGCCGGCCATCCTCAAGAATCTGCAACAAAATGTTAAAGACATCCGGGTGCGCTTTTTCAATCTCGTCGAAGAGAATCACGGAGTAAGGATGCCTGCGCACCTGTTCGGTCAGTTGCCCGCCCTCTTCATAGCCGACATAACCTGGGGGCGCGCCGATCAGCCGGGAGACGCTGTGCTTCTCCATGTATTCGCTCATGTCGATACGAATCATCAATTTTTCGTCGTCGAAGAGGAACTCCGCGAGCGCCCGAGCCAGCTCGGTTTTTCCGACGCCAGTCGGCCCTAGGAAAATAAAGGAGCCGATTGGCCTTTTCGCATCGGACAAACCCGCGCCGCTCCGGCGCACGGCGTTTGCCACGCGTCCCAGCGCTACGTCTTGTCCGACCACGCGTTGCCGCAGCCGTTCTTCCATGTGCACGAGTTTTTGTGCCTCGCCTTCCAGCAGTCGTCCCGCGGGGATTCCCGTCCATTTGCTGACGAGCTTGGCGATGTCTTCCTCGTCCACCTCTTCCTTCAGCATGGGCGCGTCTTTTTGCACGGACGCAAACCGCTCTTCCGCTTTCTTCAGCTCCTGCTCCGCGGCGGCAATTTTGCCGTAGCGTATTTCGGCCACTTTAGCCAGTTCGCCGGCGCGCTCGTATTTTTGCTCTTCCGTTTTGAGCTGATCGATCTGCTCTTTGAGCTTGCGGATCTTCGCGATCGCTTCCTTTTCTGCCTGCCAGCGCGCCTTCCTCCCGCTGGAGTCCTCTTTCAGCTTCGCAAGCTCCTTTTCGATCTGATTCCGCCGCTCTTTCGAATGCGCGTCTTTCTCCTTCAGCAGGGACTGCCGTTCAATCTCCAGCTGCAGGATGCGCCGCTCGATCTCATCGATCTCCACCGGGAGCGAGTCAATCTGCATGCGCAAGCTTGCTGCCGCCTCGTCGATCAAGTCGATGGCCTTATCCGGCAGGAAGCGGTCGGAAATGTAGCGATGGGAAAGCGTCGCCGCCGCCAGAATCGCCGCATCCTTGATGCGAACGCCGTGATGCACTTCGTAACGCTCTTTCAAACCACGGAGTATGGCAATCGTGTCTTCGACGGTCGGCTCGCTCACCAGCACCGGCTGGAACCGCCGCTCGAGGGCCGGATCCTTCTCGATATACTTCTTGTATTCGTTCAGTGTGGTTGCGCCGATTGCTCGCAATTCGCCGCGGGCGAGCGCCGGCTTCAGAATGTTCGAGGCATCCATCGACCCTTCGGCCGCGCCGGCTCCGACCAGAGTATGCAATTCGTCGATGAAGAGGATGATCTGCCCTTCCGCTTCCGTAATTTCCTTCAACACCGCTTTCAGGCGCTCTTCAAATTCTCCGCGGAATTTCGCGCCGGCGACCAGCGCCGCCAGATCGAGCGCAACCAGCCGTTTGGTCTTGAGCACGTCCGGCACGTCGCCCGAAATGATTCGCTGCGCGAGGCCTTCGACGATTGCCGTCTTGCCGACGCCGGGCTCGCCTATCAACACCGGGTTGTTTTTCGTTCGCCGCGCCAGAATCTGCATTACGCGCCGGATCTCTTCATCGCGCCCGATCACCGGATCGAGCTTTCCGCGCCGCGCCAGGTCCGTCAGGTCGCGCGCATATTTCTCGAGTGATGCGTAAGTCGCTTCGGGATTTTGCGAGGTCACGCGCTGCGTGCCGCGAACGCTCGTGAGGGCCTGCAGAATGGCCTCGTGGGACGCTCCTTGCCGCTTCAAAAGCTGTCCTGCCTGGTCGCGATCCTCTCCAGCCAGGGCAAGAAACAGGTGCTCCGTTGAAACGTACTCGTCCTTGAATCTCTCGGCTTCGTCAAACGCCCGCTCCAGGACGCTATTGAGCGTCTTGCCCAGATGTTGCTGCGCAAAGCCCTGCACTTTCGGCAAACGCCCGCCTTCCCGCTCAATCTCTTTCGACAAAGCCTCATTGCGAATTCCCAGACGCGCGAGCAGAGGAGGCACAACTCCGTCGGTTTGCGTGACCAGCGCTTCCAGCAGGTGCAAGGGCTCAATCTGTTGATTCTCGTGACGCGCCGCAACATCGTTCGCCTGTTGCAGCGCCTCTTGTGCTTTCACGGTCATTTTGTCAAATCGCAGCATGTTCTACCTCTTCGTTCGAGAAAAAGGGGCCGCCAAACCGGCCAGCCCCTCCCATTCTACCTCTCCGTACTCTTGCCGGTTTACTTCGCCCCAGCGGCCGCGGCCACTGCGGGAGTCCCGACGTTTACCTTGATCTGCTTCGGCTTGGCTTCCTCGCGCTTGGGAATCGTCAGCGTCAACACGCCATCCTGATAGTCGGCCTTGATGGCTTCCGAGTTCACAGTGTTGGCCAGCGAGAAGCTCCGGTTGAAGGCGCCATAGGCGCGCTCCACGCGCAGATAATTCTCCTCCGTGACTTTCTTCTCGAACTTCCGGTCGCCGCGAATCGTTAAAATATTGTTCTCCACACGGATGTCCAAATCTTTGGCATCCACGTCCGGCAAGTCGGCCTTCACGACCAACTCATGTTCCGTCTCGTAGATGTCCACGGCTGGAGCCCAGCTGGTGAGGCTGGATTCCTCACTGGAGCGGTCCAGAACGTCATTGAACAAGCGGTTGACTTGCTCTTGCAGGGTGGAAGCCCCGCGGAAAGGTTCCCAACGGCTTAGAGTAGTTCTCATGGCAAATCTCCTATTGATGTGACTGCATACGAATAATATTATATGAGTGTATCACTGTCAAGTATGATTTTTGACCCACGTTTATCAATGCAAGTCATTATTTATAGGCAACATACAAGAAATCCCGGCACGCTTTGATTCGCACAGAACTCTCCGCTTTGGCGGTTTCTCTCTGGCTTTCTTGCCGATTTGCTGTGAATCCCGTGCCTGCCATGCTGATAAACTTGCTCCCGATGCGTCTGTCGGACTTCGACTACCAACTACCCCCGGATCGAATTGCGCAGCGGCCCCTGGACCGACGCGACGCTTCACGTCTTCTTGAAGTTTCTCGAAGCAGAGCCACGCTGGAAGACCGTTTGTTTGCTGAACTTCCGGACTTGCTTAAGGGTGACGAACTAATCGTCCTCAACAACACACGCGTCATACCCGCCAGACTTTTTGGCCGACGGGCAGGTGTGCACTCGCAACCACCCTCGCGCTCAACCCAACGCGAACATCTGACCGGCAAAATGGAAGTCTTGCTTACCCGCCAGCTCGACGCGCAGACGTGGGAAGCATTGGTACGACCGGGCCGGAAAATGCAAACCGGAGAACAAGTCTTGTTTGGCGAAGGAGAACTCGAGGCAGAGGTGCTTTCGCGCGGTGAATTGGGGTTGCGGACTTTGCGCTTTGTTTCACGTGACACAAGCGGGGTGCAGGAGCACCTGGAGCGTCTCGGGCATATTCCCTTGCCGCCCTACATCCGCCGGAGCGATGTTGCTTCCGATCGCGAGCGTTATCAAACGGTTTTCGCAAAGCACCCCGGAGCGATCGCGGCACCGACGGCCGGATTGCACTTCACGCAAGCTATTCTGGATCGCCTTCGCGGACGAGGGATAGAGATCTGCGAACTCACGCTCGAGGTTGGGCTTGGCACGTTTCAACCCGTTCATTGCGAAAACCTGGAAGACCACATGATGCACGCGGAATCGTATGAAATTCCAGGTCAGACGGCGCAAGCGATTCTGAAGGCGCGCTCCGCTGGCCGGCCGATCCTCGCCGTCGGCACGACCGTCGTTCGAGCACTCGAAGATGCCGCACTGCGCGGGGCGGCATCCGGCTCGGGAGAATTTTTGCCCACGGGGAAAGCCGAGGCGAACATCTTCATCTATCCTGGATTTCAATTTCGCGTGGTGGATGCACTGCTCACAAATTTCCATTTGCCGCGTTCTACTCTGCTTGCGCTGGTTTGCGCCTTCGCTGGGAAGCAGAAAATGCTGGCGGCTTATCAGCACGCGCTCCAGGAAAACTATCGCTTTTACAGCTATGGGGACTGCATGTTGATTCGCTAGCCGCCGCTCGGTGTTCATTCGAAAAGCGAATTTATATTTTGGAGTGCAGGTAAAACTTTGTATGTGGCGCTTTCACCAAGCAGGCCGGCGAAGTTCTTGCGATTTCACGACTGTTGCTGAAAGAGTGCGAGCAGGGAGACCGCGCAACGCGAACTTCCCTGCCGCCTACTCGAAATGATTTACGAAGGCTACTGGCCTAGTCGTTGAACACGAATACGCGCGATTGCCCGGCAAAACGGACTTCCTTTACCTGGCCGTTTTCGCCGATGAGCACGGAATTATTCGAGGATTTCGCGGCACGGTCTTCCCAACGGCCTTCCGTTTCCGCAAGCACTTGGTTTCCCTTTTCAACGGTAGCCTTGTTTCCGTCGATCAGGAGCCGGTATTCGCCGGCTCGCAGATCCGCTTTGCCGATCTTCGCCGATTGGGCGATGTTGATGGTTCTGCTGATGGGTTTTGCGAATAGTGGTACGGTGCAGGCGAGCGCCGCGACGAGTGCTGCACTTCGGAGAATCGAATGGAATTTCATGCGCGTCAACTTCCTTTCCGTCAGGATCGAGTCAGCCACCTACTTGCTGCGGCAGGCTGGACAGAGTTGACACGCGTGCTCGGGGCGAGTAGTCTCACCCGCAAGACACCTCGTTCTTCCTGGACTAACGGCCGGAAAGACTGTGTGTCATTGCCCCGCGGCTGCCACCGCGGGGTTTTTGCTTTTGATTCCTCTGGCTTACCTGCGCAGCACTGTTGGCTGCAACTGTATAGACGAACCGCCGGCTGCTAATGTTTCGCGAGTCATCGGAAATTTCTGTTTATTCCCGCACAATATTCGATGTGATTATCTTTTCGCGCGCTGTTTTCTCTTGCGGTTTTCTCAATTTCTTATAAATAGTGAAAACCTATCGAGCGACTTTCCGCCTTCGTTTGCGTCGAGCTTCTTTCGTTCCGCGGCCGGTGCAAGGTGCATCGGCTGCCCGCTTCATCTATACTCAATGGCATTTTGCGGATGGCATGAATGCGCATTCTTGTACTCAGCGATCTACACGCAAACACCACAGCTCTCGCCGCCGCGCTAGATTCAGCCGCAGGCCGCTGGGATGTCTCCGTGTGCCTCGGTGATGTGGTGGGCTACGGTCCCGATCCACATGAAGTCGTCGCCAGGCTTCGCGAACTTGGCACTCAAGTGATTCGCGGGAATCACGACAAAGCCGTAACGGGCTTGATGGAAACCGCAGATTTCAATCCAGTCGCGAAAGCCGCGGTGGATTGGACGCGCTCTCAATTGAGCGCGGAGGATCTCGACTGGCTTTCCGCGCTGCCACAGGGACCGCTTGCCACAGACGGCATTGTTTTGGTACACGGCGCGTTTCAGGATGAGGATGAATACGTGTTCACTCCGGCCCAAGCGCTGGACGGCCTCCTGGATTCCACTGCGGCCGTAACTTTTTTCGGACATACTCATCATCAAGGCGGCTTTTCCTATGAAGACTCTAATCTCGAAGTGCTGCAGATTCGTCCTCGCCCCTCGGAAACTTTCTCGGCCTTGCGCATCGAGCCGCCACGCCGCTATCTTCTCAATCCCGGGTCAATCGGTCAGCCGCGAGATGGAGATCCCCGGGCGGGATTTGCCATCGCGGATCTCGAGCATCAAACAGTAGAATTCTGGCGCGTTCCCTACGACATCCAGGCCGTCCAGGAACGCATGCGCTCTGCGCGCCTCCCCGAACCTCTGGTTCACCGGCTCATCGTCGGGCGATAAGCAGTGGAAGTCCGAAAAGCACATTTCGCCGACCGAGTGCTCCATTTCCTGCGGCAACTTGACGCCCGCAAACATCCGGGCCACCATCATTCCTGGCGAACCTCCCATGCCTGAATCCTTGCAGATCGACACTCCAGAGCAGCCAAAGGCTACAACGGGCCGCTCGTGGGTGGCATGGATGGGCGCGGCCACAATTGCGATTGCGCTTGTCATCGTGATGTGGCCCAGCGGCGAGCGGCCACGCGCAGCGCTTTCTCTCGAGTCGCATCTTCCCTTTGGCCCCGCCGAACAGGCCTACGCGCCAGAACTGAAAATTGAAAACCTGGCTCTCAGCCGCGCGGAGAACTTTCTGAATCAGGAAGTGACCACTCTGGCCGGTCAAATCACCAACGCGGGCATCGCGCCAATTGCAAATGTGGAGCTCACCGTTGAGTTTTCGGATGAACTCGGGCAGGTCGTTCTTCGCGAGTCGCGCGCGGTGATTCCCCCGCAGGCGGCTCCCTTTCTTCCCGGCCAACGGCGTGCGTTTGAGGTTTCCTTCGAGCACATCCCCTCTTCGTGGAATATTCAGCAGCCGGCGGTCCGCGTATCGGGGATCGTGTTCACTGCCAATAAATAACAATTCATAAGTTAACTCGTTCATTTATAATTTCGAGCGTGAACCTCTCCGCCGAACTGCAGGCCTGCCTCAAGGAATTCACCGCCGCCGGCAGCATCGAAATTCGCGAGAACGGAGGACGAGTCGCGCCCTTTTCGGGACTGTCCTGGGAAGTCCGAGGGGCCGCTGAGAAACCTTTGCTGCACCTCTGGTCGGAAAATTACAATTTGACGCGCCGCGTCCTGGCCATCACGGATCATTCCGAAGAGCGCCTCGCGCTTGCCGTCGAACGATTTGGCCGCGCAAAACCGGACCGGCTCGAATTCATACGCCTGGAATTCGAGCGCTCTGGCCGCGATCTTACGCGCCAGGTGTTCTGCGATTTCCTCGGGCATCTCCTCGCGGAACGTTTTCCCGACGAGTCTTTAGAGTCGATTACGGTTTCGCCGGATCTGGAACACTCCATTTCTGGCAATTACGTTCGCGGTGTGCTCCGCCGCGGTTCCTCTCATGTTGCCGTCCTCGCTGTTGCCGAAGGGGAGTCCGCTGACGCGGTGGAAGGCAGCTTGACGTTTGCGCTTCTGTGGCTCGAACTCGCGCGAAACTCCTGCCGGCGCGGCGCCGTCGTGGCTCTTCGGCTGATTCTTCCGAAAAGCGCCACGCGGCACGTAGCCGACCGCGCTGCCGCACTCGCGCCCGAATTGCCTCTTGAGATCTACGAGCTGGATCAAGTTCGCCAAACTCTGGAAAAAATCGATCCGCTGCACGCCGGCAATCAGGAAACCTGGCTGGTTCCTCATCGCGAATCCATGGCACTCCTCGATCGATCGCGGTCTGCGCTGGATCCGCTCGTTGCCCTCTCACCGCGAGCCATCACGGTTCATCCCGTTGCACAGTCCCGGGAGGCCCACCTGCGATTTCGCGGTCTCGCGTTTGCCCGCTGGGATGATGGACGCGTTTTCTTCGGCTGTCCTGAGCTTCGCGAGGAGCTCACTCCCTCGACTCTGCCGAAGCTGAAAAAATTGCTCGAGCGGCTGGAAATTTATCGCCATCCGCTCGCCAGCGATTCTCGCCACGCGTTTTATCGCGCCCAACCGGAACGTTGGTTGGAGTCCCTCGTTCGCGAAGATGTCACCCGCGTCGATGCCATGCTGGATCCGCGATTTGTTTACTCGCAGGTCTTCGCGCATGCCGGCGGCGAGCACGGCATTCTTGATCTTCTGACCGTCACGCGGACCGGACGGCTTGCCATTCTGGAACTGAAAGCGACGGAGCACATCCACTTGCCGCTGCAAGCCGCGGGCTATTGGTTGCGCATCCGCCGTCATCTGAATCAACGGGATTTTGCCCGTTACGGATATTTCCCCGGAATTGAATTACAGCCACTTCCGCCTCTCGTTTATCTTGTGGCTCCCGCGCTTCGCTTCCATCCGTCCACCGACACCTTGCTCCGGTTTCTCTCGCCCGAACTTGAAAGCACGCGGGTCGGTTTGGCGGAAAGCTGGCGGCGCGGCCTGCGCGTGGTCATGCGGCAATAAAAAATTGTATTTGAGCGCCCGCAATGGTCAGATCTCGCGAGGGCGCTCTCACTTTTCCATGCTCTGTTACCAAAATTTGTTTTCCGCGAAAAGTCCTGTTCCCACTTGCTGACGCAAAGTAGAATTGTAATGACGAATTTCCGGGAGCGTACCAAGTGGATTTTTCCGCCACCATCCGTCATACGGCGCGAGCTACTCTGATCGATCTTCACGGCCGCCTCACGTTTTTCGAAGTCGGGGTTCTCCGCGAGAACGTTTCGCGCCTTCTTGAGGAAGGCCGCAAGCATATCGTGCTGAACCTCAGCGGGCTGCAATACCTCGATAGCTCCGGCATCGGCGAACTGGCGCGCATTTATGTAATGGTGCTGAAGGGTGGGGGCGAAATCAAGGTCGTCGGATTGTCCCGCAACGTGGAGGACGTTTTGAAAGTCACTCACCTTTACCAGGTGTTCCCAGAATTTCCCAGTGAGGAAGCCGCGTTACAAAGTTTCCCGACGCCCAGGACCGCCAAATCACCCGGGAACACGTAATATAAAAATACTAGCGAGAGAATCGGCCCTAAAAGGAGAGAAGCAGCTAAGGTGTGTACCTTAGCTGCTTCCCGGGGTGTGTCCTCGAAGTGGTTAGTTATTAATTTAGATGCTTGGCGACGAAAAAGGTTTCCACGACTTTAAAAAAAACTCGCCGGCCCGGATTTCGCCGAAAAGCCTAGTAAAAAAGATACTTACGCCACCGCTCGTCGCGATGGCCGATCAGCCGCATCAATTGCCGGGAAGTGTGCAGCGTAAAGGGCCGCGGCCGCCGCGCCAGCTTGAGTCCCGCTTCCTCCGGCGTGCGGTCGCCCTTACTGTTATTGCAGCGGTAGCAGCAAGCGACCAGATTCTCCCAGGACGAACGACCGCCGCGCGACCTGGGCATCACGTGGTCGAGAGTCAATTCCGAACTCGCAAAAATCCTCCCGCAGAACTGGCACGTATTGCGATCTCTGAGCAGAATATTCTTTCGAGAAAGCGCACGGCTCTGTTGCGGAATGTGGCGGTAAGCGAGCAGGCGAATCACGGACGGCACTTTGTGAGCATGCGCGGCTGAATGAACTTCGGCGTTGTGCATCTCTTCGGCCTGCGCCACGCCCTTCAGGAGCAGAACCAAGGCCCGCCGGACCGCCGTCACGTTGATGGGCTCATACGTCGCGTTCAGCACAAGCACAGGCTCTTGCATCAGCGATGCACGCCTCGGCAGGATCGGGTTGTGGGATCTACTGTCCGCGGGATCCGCGGAACCGGGCACAGCGGCCCCAGCCGCCTCGGGGGCATAGCGCCCTCGGAAATCGACCGACTTTGGCCGGTTTGCGCTCATCGCGCTACCTTCGTTTATAGTTTACCATTCTCCTGGGCTGGTAGGGGGTTTCTTGCAGCTCGAGCCACCGTTATCCCTATGACACACTTGGCGCCGGAGTCCAGCAGGGCTCTGGCACATGCGTCAAGGGTCGCCCCAGTGGTCATTACATCATCTACCAGTAAGACGCGCTGATTGTCAACTTGGCTGCCCGGATGGGAGAGCCTTGGCACATCGTATCCCCCTGGCGGGTTTGAAATGTTTGAGTGAGAAGCGCAGGAAGGAGTTGGATTTGTACTTGGGGTGGGGGTGCGCCGCCCGGCGGAGGGGGGAGGAGCCGGGC
>Ga0209166_10000244_pt1 | contig 70143 bp, 52 predicted proteins | sample Coa_R1_3_FD_187151 | JGI IMG/M metagenome (GOLD analysis project Ga0209166, IMG submission 187151) | Surface soil microbial communities from Centralia Pennsylvania, which are recovering from an underground coalmine fire - Coalmine... | ecosystem: Environmental > Terrestrial > Soil >...
GCCTGACCTCGATCATAGGACTGCAGAAACTTCCGCCTCAGATCATTGGAATAAGGTTTAGCCATCTCTGCGCCGAAGGATCGCCTGAGCAGTATAGTCTACACTAGATATAAAAATGCTTTAAGTAATCGCGCTATTCGGCAAAAAATCAGGCGAGTATGCTAATTAAGCGGCTGTTCCGGCGTAAGAACCGATGGATCAATCGGCTTGCCTTCTTGGGCGACATGCATTCTGTTCGCGGCCTGGGCGATCGCGATTGCCAGTTGTGACAAATTTACGGCTTTGTTGCCGCCGAAGATTCCCTGCAAAGCGTTGGTGATTAGTCCTAAAATGGTCATAATTTCGGTAAGCATTATTTCCCTCCAAAAGCCGCGCGGAGCGCAGCAATTGACTGCGCGAAGGCGTTGATATCAGCCTGCAATTGCTGAATGTTTTCGGTGTGTCCACTGTGATAAAGCTGCCAGCTCGATTCGGCGGTGTTGTAGGCGGCTACTGCCTGGTTGATGTACTCTTTGCTGGCCGGTGGCAGTTGGCCTTTGGTGTATTCGGCCTTAGCTTCGTCAAGGGCCGCTTTGTAATCCAGGATGGCGTCGTAGCTGACGGAATCGAAGGTGTTGATCGACCCCGGATGGGTCTTGTAGCCGTGGATACATCCGCTGAATGCCAGTGGCAGTAGTAAGACGAAAGCAAGCATTCTTTTCATTTTTGATCTCCATTGTTGTTGGTGATGATTGGAAAGCGCGTGGCCACCACGCGCATGATGTTGCCGGCCAGAACGTGGCTGAAGCCGAAGAACCATTGGTAGAACGCGGAACTGGCCGCATTCGGCGTCGGCAAAGCTCCGATAGCTGAGCTGAACACGTAATACGCAGCCAGGACAGCGAATGTTGGGTGTTGCAGAATAATCTGCCAGATGTGCTGCATCATAGACCTCCGGAATTAGTTCGCAAAAACTGGGAACAGTGATTAATCTGCTGCTCTCTTCAGCCAACCGCCCAAGAATCGCTGCAGCGCCGGATGCTCGAGCGCTAGGTTGCGGTAATACTCCGCTGCTAACCCCTTGAATTCGGCGAGCAAGGCCCCAGAGTTGCACATGTTGATAACGGTGAGCGTGGGTGCTCCCATGAGGCCATTTTCGGTGAGCGGCAGTCCACAAAGCCCGCAGGCTTCTTGAAGAAGGCGGATTGCGCGGACAACGCCCATATTCACCGCCAGGTCGAAGAGCTTATTGGCAAGTGCCTGATTTTGAATCTTGTCTCCCTGAATCTTTTCCCAGAAATCGCGCTCATATATCCGCGCCGCCTGCCGCACGGTCAGGTTCTTGATGTCCAGTTTGGGATAAGACCGCTTGCTGATTCCGTATTTAGTCTCGCCACCGGGGTCAGATGGATCATTGGCATATCCTCCCTCTTCCGGCTGACGTAGAGCATTGGCCGTGAACCGCCGTTAAGCGAATAGATAGGAACGCGATGAGCATGGCGTGCCAAGCTGTTCTCCTTTGGAAACACACGTGTGACACAGGCGTCCCCGCCTGTGGGTTGGTTCGGTTGTATATGTAGGCGTGACGCAGTCGTTCCTCAAGGTCTGTAGTCAAAGGAGAAGAGTTGTTTTTAATACACCTCTCCCTGACTCAGGAACGGCCGTTGCGCACAGCAGGGACCCTGACTACAAGCCCGCGAGGATAAGAATCTGCTTTAGACGACCGCAGCCGGTGGCCCGGCCACGGTCGTCATCGCGTGTGGAGTGACCCTTAACCTGCATCAAGTTATCGCACGATTGGCTAGCAGTGTAAATCTTTTGATACCACTTGGGCGTAAAGGCTGGATTGTGGCCCGGTGAAGGGAAGTCAGCAAGAAATGAAAAAAGGGCTTTTCATTCGCGGGTGATTTTTTTGCTTTCCTCCGCGCCTCAGCGTCTCCGCGGTTAGCTTTTATTTTCTGGAGCTGAGAGCTTAGAGCTGAGAGCTTGGAGCTGTTTCCGCCTTAGTGCGGCAACTCAAAGTCCATGCTGACCCGGCTCTCAATCTGGGTAGGTTTGCCATCCACGATGATGGGATTGAACCGCCAGTGCCGCAAAGCATCTTCCGCGCTTCTGGCAAGCACCGCGGGGCCGCTGATCGCTTTGACTTCTTGCACGTTGCCCTTCTCGTCGACAACAATGGTGAGCACAACCAATCCTTCGATTCTCGCTTGTCTCGCTGTAAACGGATACATGGCCGGGACCTTGCGGGTGACATAGCTCTCTAATGTCGCTGCTGGGATTTGAACACGTGTGATCTCCGTTTTTATAGCCGGCGGTATCGCAGGAATCTTATTAACCACGGCTTGGGTTGTTTTGTTGGCCGGCGCCTCCACAGGTTTCTGGATCGGGACTGCGGGCTGAGTAGCTGTATTTACTGCCATCGGACTCAGTTCCGCTGATGGAGCTGGCATCACCGCTTGGATGACGGCAGTCTTGGTGGCGACATCCTGCTTCGGTTCGGCTTTGACCAACGGCTCGGACACAGGCTCAATCGGCTGAGTGGGTGGCAGGGTTTCTCCTACCAACGTGTGGGAGGGAGGCGTCATCTTGATGAGCGCTGAAGGCGCTGCCCCAACTGCAGATGGAGCTGCTGTATTTACGGGTTTGGTTGGTGCCGGAGCTGAGTTCATTTGGACTGCTGGCTGTACTGAAGCGGCGGAAGCCATACGCACCGTCGTCACAGCAGGTGCCGTTGGGCTCTGTGGCAGAACGCGAGATGGAACAATAGGTGTTGCTACGGGTACGACAACCGCAGGCGCAGGAACCGCTGCTGCTGGCTGGGTTGCAATCCGGGTCGCTACCACGTTCGCAGTTGCCGGGGCAGAAGACTGGCCGGAATCGAGGAAGCTCAGCGGTAGCATTGTTTCCACGAGCTCTTCCAACTCAGTGTCATTGGCGGCCTTGAACTGAAAGGTCACGGCGTAATCGTGCAGCACGGTACAAACCAGTGCTTGACGAACCATAGGACTGCCGGGGGTCCCTTGAGATTTGAGATCAATCCGGTCAAACTCTTTACCCCCGAAGACATAATGCTTGTCTCCAGGGAGTGCTTCAAATCCGCTGGAACCGCCAGTCAACATGCCAACCGACATCTCCAAAAAATCCTTGCCAGTTTTGATGTTGTCTCTCTGCCGTAAATGTTCTGCTTGAATGGCGATGTAACTTCCATTCCCGCCCCCTGTGGGATTGGCGGTAAACAGCGGATAAATCTGGCTCGCCATGGTGAGCCGCGCCGCATTGCCTGACCATCCTGCGGGAAAGCGGTAAGAAAAGCCAAAATAGCTGTTCACATACTGCTGTCCGTAAATGATGCCGGTATCGGGGTGGGATTCAGATTCTTGGCCTTGCAAAGACGAGGCGATCAGCAACATTCCCAGGAGAATGGCTCGCAAATACCGTAATTGATTCATGTTCCCTTCCTAATTTAAAGAGCTGGACCTTGAATGAAGCTGGTTAGAAAGGTGTAAACCAACTTGTCGGGGAGCTGCTCTAAGTCCACAAGTCCACGATCAGGGGGGATAGCGTTACTATACTCCCGAAACCCGGTAACGGGACTAAAGTCACAGTACGAAAGTGCAGCTTGAGGACGGCCTAAAGTGCAGCCAGATCTTTCCCTTTAGTAACATGGAATGATTTCGAATCTGTCAGGTGTGCCTATTTCTCAACTGGGCTGAGTTGTGCGCTCGACGATGCTCCAGTTTCCAGCAATTCTTCCATGCTGGCTACGACCGCCATCAAATCCAATGTTGCTTTTGGCAGGCAGTAGGTAGTCCCGCTGAGTACGAGCACAGGGATCCCGGCCGTCGCTGGGTTCTGCTTGAGGCGTTTTAATATCTCTTGTCCTGTTGTTTTGGGCAGGAACAGGTCGAGCAGAATGAGATCAAAGTCTCCCTCTTGCTCAGCTAAACGCAACCCCTCTTCGCTGTCTTTGGCCACTCGCACTTCAAATCCGTTTCCCGAAAGGGTCTTTTCCAATGCGGCCCGCAGGAACCTGGAATCATCAATCAGCAGCACTTTTGCTTGCATAACGTCATCTCCTCTTGTCTTTCTGTTTAATGCACCCGTTCGCTACGATCTGTCGGAATAAGCTCTTCTTTCAGCTTGGCCAGATGTGCTGACAGCCATTGCTCGAGCAGTGCAAATTCTCTTGGCGGAATATAGGAAAAGCTCATGCCGGCGCGGATTTTTCCATCTCGGTTCACCATATTGACCACCCGTCCGGCCACATGCAGGATGAAGGAAGTTTCCGGAAGCTTGAAAGCGATGGCCACCTGCTGGTCCAGTTGTACCGCTTGCTGGCATAGGAACGCCAGTCCACCAGCGCTGATGTCGATGAGTGTGCCTTCCACCGGTCCAACTCCAATGAGAGTTCCAATAATGGGAATGTCAACGGAACAGCGGGCTGAGCGCCGGCGCTGCAGCAATATGTTTCCGTAAGCCGCGCGCAAACAATGTGTAGCTTGGTCGATATTCATGGGCTTATAGATCATGAAGTTCACTCCCGCTTGCGTCGCAGCCTGCATGTCTGAGGTTCCGCTCACAATGGCAACCGCAGTCGACTTGGCATTCCTCGAAGACATGCGCAGCGCGTTCATCACTCGCGTCGGTTCGTCTCTGCCTTCCCAATCCATAATCAATGTATCCAGCTTGCGGTGTGAAATCGCATCCAGCGCTTTCTCAGGCTGGTCGCACACCTCGGCTTCAATTTCAAAGTTATCCAATACCTGGTTCATCACAGAGAGCACGCTGGAATCGCTGGAGAGTAGAAGTCCTTCAAGTCGAATCATCTGATTCATGCATTTTTCTCCGTTCTGGGGATAACTACTCAGATTGAGGCACGTGGGCGGCCAAACCATTGCTTTTCTGCAACTAGCGGTTTCTCAATTACTTAGCGGGCAGAGGGCACATCTTTCAGCAATAGATGATTACAGGTTTGGGAACCTGATCCAGGTTTTGGACAAAATATGGCAAGTGGGTATGGGCTCAGCCCGCAGCGGGGCAACGGGAATTTACAGCTCTTGAATCGCAATGAATAGATTTCTGGAGAGTGAAACTTGATTCGCCCACTAGCGTCCGGTGATCTCTTTTCTGATTTCCGCCGCGATCTTATCCGAGGCTTGATGTACAGCGTCCGTTAGATCATCCGCGGCAATACTTCCGTTAAACGTATTCCCATGGGTGGCTGTACCTGGGGTTGATGGCGTGCTCGACGCCAATTTCATAAGAGAGAATTGCAAGGCAGAAACCTTGTTGTCAGTCTTCCACGTAGTGCTGAGCAACCAGGTATGGCCGTCCTCGGCGCCTTGGGCCGCTTCATCCTTATTCGAAATCCTCAACACACGTACTCCACGGCCGTACTCCTGTTTCGCCAGTTCGGCGATCAGTTGCTCGCGCAAAGCATTCTTATCGATGGGGAGATCAGATTCGGCGGGAAAAACGCTGATCTGAATAACCGGAGCAGGCTGCTGCAACGCTGCGCGGACTTGCGCAATGTCATTGAAGGCGTGGTATGCCGCGTCCGCAGCCGCGTCTACCATGGTTTGTTGGGAAATGCCGCTGCCCTCGCGCACGAGTTTTCCGTTTTGAACATCGTAAAGCTGGTACTTCAGCACACCCATACCAAACGGAGGTCTGTAGTCTTGGTTATCATCTGGCACTTCCGCCTGCCGTACACGCCCGGCAATCAGAAAATCGAGCTGCATCTGGCGCGCCTTCATTAAGGCCGATTCTAGATTGTTGTCATTCAGGTCCGTTCCCGTGACCTCGAGTTCTTTCAATTGGTTCAGCAGGCGCAAGCGCATGTCGTTCAATTTGAGCTGCCGTTGGACCCCGCTGAGAAGAGGGCCAATTCCGATCTTGACGGGAAGTGCATATTTGCGGTCGTCGGCAACCAGGCTCCGTACAGCGCTGCCCGGAACGTCCCTTCCTTCCTGATTTTCGGTGTAATCGGGAGGGACCTCAAACAGTCCCGCGTCCACGGCAGTGTTCGACAGTTGCACGACTTCAAAATGTGATTCGGAGCCTTCCACAGTTACCCGGTTGCGGATGGACTTGCTGTCTGAGAGCACCACAAACCCAAGCTTCGCTTTGCCGGTCACGGCAGTCTCCACCACGTCTTTGCACCCGACCTCAGGCGTTCCCGGCTTTGGCTCGAGGTCGTTGAGTCCTTCTTTCACGCGCGCTATCTCCGCAGGCCAGTCAATCACCCAGGCATCGGTCAGCTTTTTTGTCTGGTCGGCATGCTGGCAAGCTTCAGGCGACACTATTACATAAGACTCTACACGGATGTGCCGCGCCTCCTGCCCAAAGAGGATACGTCTTTGCCCGGTGTCTTCCAATTGGTATACAAAGACTACTCTGCCGTGCTGCTTCCGGCGCTCGCGCTCGTTTGCGGTTAACACTTCATCTCCCCATGCTGCCATGGCTTGTGTTTTTCGGGCCAACTCATCGCTTTTGTTTTCGATGGGTAAGATGGAATAGGTCTTGTCCTGATCTCTAAGCACAAAGGTGCGGTTGATGTCGTACCGGGTGACGGTGATCGTTCTTGTTCCATCAGCGGTGGTCTCCCTGCGGGTCCGGTTCCCTTTGACCAGCAACACGGTGCTGGAGGCCGCGCCCGGAGGCGCTTGTGTCACCTTATAAATGACCTTGAGATCGGCAGATGCAGGCAGGCTTGCCGCAAGCAGGAAGGCGACTGATATAAGTGGGAAGGAGCGAACATGACGACATGGGGGGCTGCCTGTCATAGGGAGAATACTCATCTAAAACCCGTTGTGCAGACAAGCGAAAACAGGTCAGAGTGGAATCCGCTGGTTCTAGACCGTTAGTAACAGGGAAATTCGCAGACTATGAACAATGGACTTCAAGATTTGGTGTCCGGTCGCAGACCTGTCATCAATGCCGTTTTCGGGAACTATCGGAACCTGCGAATGCGCAGCGTGTGGCGATCGGAGCGATAGAGTCCCAATACATAGAGGATCGCCTTGCCCTGGGTGGAATAGATGACCTGGCTGATCCTGAGCAGCGGCGAACCACGCGGGACTCCGAGAAGCTCAGCCGGACGGGCGTCAGCGGCCGTGGCATCCACTTCTTCATCCGCATGCGCCAACTCGATTCCATGCTCGTGCTCCAGAAGAGCAAACAACGATCCGCGTTCCAATGATGCGCGAGTCACGCTCCCGAAATTTTCAGCGGGCAGATAGCAGGTTTCCAGCGCAAAGGGTTCATTGGCCGCCTGCCGTACCCTTTCCACCACCAGCAACCGCGTGTTGGCAGGCAGCGAGAGACGAGCGGCAATGTCATTGGCATTGTCAGTGACGTTTAAGCACAGAACCTTCGAACGTGCGGAAAGTCCGCGGCTGGCCATCTCCTCGCTCAGGCTGGTCAGCTTGTTGAAGTGAATCTTGGGTGGCGCAACAAAGGTACCGGATCCGCGGCGGCGCTCGACCAGGCCTTCTTTTTGAAGCTCGTTCAGCGCATGGCGCGCGGTCATGAGGCTTACGCGGTGGATCTTCGCCAGCTCCCTTTCTGACTCCACGGCATCGCCCGGCTTAAGTTTGCCAGCCTCGATGCGCTCTCGAATTGCGCCCTGGATTCGCTGATAAGCCGGGGTCCCGTTCCGACTATTTCGTGTCAAGCTCTTCCATCCGCCCTTTCAGTCTGCGCGCCATCCTGTTCCGGCGGTTGACTTCTAAATATATATCGGAAGACAAAACCGCTGTGAGTAATCTTGAGCATCCGCTCATTGTGGCCGGAATAGGCAACCCCAATCATCAAAGATGTAAAGGGCGCTCGCTCCAAACCACGTCCCAATAGCGGCCGAACTTGCGTCCGTTCTCGCTGAACGTGCCAATCGGCTTAAATCCAAAGCGCTGGTGAAGCGCGGCCGAAGCCGGGTTAGGCAATGCATATCCGGCCAGGATGCGATGGATGTCTTCGCCCGCTATCGCTTCGAACAATGCCGTGTAGAGCCGCCGTCCGATTCCTTTTGTTGTCGCATTGGGGGCGCAGTAGATTGTGGTCTCAACCGTCGTGTCATAGGCGGTTTTGGGACGAAAACGCATCGTACCAGCGTAGCCGATCACACTGTCGTTTTCTTCCGCCACTAGCAGCCGATGGCGTCCGGTGGGCGCGAATTGCTCGAACCATGCGGCGCGGCGCTCGACGGTATAAGGCTCAATGTCAAAGGTGACGGCCGTATTCACGACGTAATAGTTATAAATTTCGGTAAGACGCGGGAGGTCTTGCCTGGCGGCGGGACGGATTCGGACTGCATCCATGGCTGGTTCCTCTTACAGAACTATTTCAGCCTAGGTTGCGGGATAACTCAAATCAATCCGAATCGTGAAGGAAATAAATTTACAGGGCTTCTTTGGTTTGCTGATCTGTGAGCATTTCAAAAATGTTCCTCGACGAACATTTGCAGAACAAGGGAAAGTTATGGAGTCTTCCCGGTCTCTGCTGGTTTGGCTTCAGCAGCGACGGCGGCCACCGTGACCTTGCCATCGGATGTTCCGATGAGCCCGGTGTGAGTGTCGCGCACCGCAAATCGAAGCTGATAGCTTCCGGGCTGCAGTTCGAGCTGGGTCCGGCAGGGAAAGCCCGACTTCAGGACCTTCTGGTAAGTTTCAGGCTTCATGGCGGCCTGTGCGGTCGAAAGTACGGAGTTCACCGGCTTGCCTTTTTCGTTGTAGGCTTGCACCACGCATTCCAAGTCGGCATGCTCCAGCCCATCGTCGCCGCGCTTGATCTGCAGAGAATGGGGAGAGACGGCGTAGCTGATCGTAACCTTGTTCTGGTTCTTGGGCGAGGGCGGCATCACGGCGACTTCAAAGAACAACGAGGTTGAAACCGGAGCACCCAGACGCAAAGCCTCACCCAGATCGCGGTCACGCTGCTTGGAGTTGGGTTTAATCTCAGCCGGCTGCGGATCGGCGGCGTAATATCCCAGGCGATAGCGCAGTTTCACTCCTCCACGAGCTACCTTGATCTGCACCTTGCGGAACTTGCCATCCCAGGTTTTGTTGTCGGGATAATAGCCGAGCAGGTAGTAAGTGGAGCCGTCGGTGACGCCGTCGTAGATAGCCTTATCAAGGTCATTGCGATTGTAGAAGGCCTTGCCGCCGGTGTTTTCAGCCAGCAGATTCATAGTGTCATGGGCGGCGGTAAGCCGGCGCGAATCGCCCGCGAGGGAATTTGCAAATGCAGAGGGATTCCTGCCGCTGGGGCCGGCGTTAGCGGCGCTGAAAGTGCTGAAGGTAGCCAGGCCGCGCGGATCAACTGGGTAGATGGCCACCTGCGAATCGGTCAGGATTTGGGCAGTCTTGGCGACCTTTTGTCCGTGATTTTCCATCTCGTCAAAATTCACTTCGGAATCGTCTTCCAGAGAGATATTGGGATTGATGGTGAGCGGAAAGGCCGCCGAAATCCAGATAAGATTTTTTCTGCCCTCAAAACCGGCAAGCGCATGGGCAACGGTTTGCAAGGCTTTCAGGCTGTTATCAATCCGTATTCTTCTGCGGGTCTGCTCCAGTTCGCGCTGCGCTCCGCCCGAGCCGATAGCCGCCGCTGCCGACCCTGGGACGGCCTCTTCCGGGCTTTCGGCCAGCAGGGAAGACTCAAGCTTGGTTTTTTCGACTGCCTCTTTGAGCGCGGCATGGTCGGTGGTGAAGTCATGCACCATGCGAAGCTCGTTTCCCATAATGTAAACCGCCGTGGGCTCGTTGGCAGGCATGTTGTCAAGATAGTGCAGAAGCTTCTGGCGGGCATATGCCTGATCGGTGAGCGAGGTATTCAGCACATCAAGCAGAATCACATTCATGGCGCTGCTGGGCGGAAACAGGGGAAGATTGGTGAAGACGTTAGCCGGCAGAACCGGCAATTTCATTGTGGGATCGGGCGCCAGGGGATGCTGAAATCCAAAGGCGCGCACCTTCTGCAGCTTGCCATCTTCGAGCAGGGTAAAATCTTTGGCCTGCAGGTCGGTGATGGCGTGGCCGTGGTCATCTGTAGCGATGACATCAATCATCACCAGTCGCGTATGCACCTCAAGCACCGTCCCCGACTGATAGGTGGTGGTAGGCGATACGGATTTCACCGCCGACCCTTGCGCTCCCGACGTGGACGGCGAAGCAGAAGCCGGAGTCTGAGATTGCGTCGCCGGAGTTGAAGTTGCCGGAGTTGAAGATGAGCCAGCCGGCGCTTGCGCCGCGGAACCGCTTTGGCCTGTACCCTGATCTTTGCTTTGCGCTTGATTGGCGGGCTGCCCCTGCTCCGGAGAGGAGGCGGTGCTATTGGCACTGCTTGCCGGCGCCTGCGGGCCAGGATTAGCCTTAGCCGAAAACCCTATGCATAGAAAAATCAGACAGATAACAGATAGTTTGCGCAAGAGATAAATCTCCTTCCCCATTGAAACACAGATCGAGCGTAAAAGTAGTGACTTTCCCGCCGGTGCCCCACCCCCATTACATCGAGTAGTCTACGCAGAGTTAAGCTGCTTAAATACAAAGGCATAGGAGGGAAAAACTGGTGGGGGGGAGTAGTGTCATTGCGAGCGTTCCGCAGGCGAGGCAAGTTTTGGTCGCTGCCCTATCCCTCGCGTTTGGTTCACGCGGGAGAGCGTTTGTCAAAAGTTCGCCCCTTGGGATCTTCATGAATCCTTGCCAAGACAACGAATTTTCAAAGAACTTCAGAGAGCCGAAACCCTTGCATCTTTAATACTGTTAATGCTGTTTAAAGACACACCCGGAGAATGATGGCATGCCTTTATCGGTTATTAACGGTTTGATACCAGATGCGATAAAGCGGCCAGTCTCTTATCGCCGAGGCGCAGAGGAATACGTTCGCCGCGGATGGGCGCGAATCAAACAGAGTAGCTTGGACTGCTCCGCCAGTAATCTTGACTTTCCAGACACTCTGGATTTCAATGTGGATACTAACTCCCTTAAACCACTGACGCTAACGATACAACGGGTCGAATATCGGGCGTCTGGAGGACTGCATGCACGGTTTCCCGACTGCGCAGTATTCGCGCAAAATATTGTGGCTTGTTCTACTACTAGCTTGCTCTTCAATTTGGGCGCAAAAAAAAGTGGCGGGACCGCCGACTCTACAGCAACTACAAGCACAAGAGGGCGAACCAATCGAAGACGACCCGTGGGCCCGGCACCTTTGGATGCGCGAGCGCTTCAGCGGCGAGCCGCTGGATTACAAGGATATGATGCTGCGGGAGACGCAGCGGCAAAACCAACTCTATCCACAATTAGCGGCGGGGATTCAGCAGACGTCACCTACACCGACCTGGGTTTCCATCGGACCAACGAACGCAAATTTTGAAACCAACGGCGTTACTTTGAATGTGGTAGATAGCGGGCGGGCACGCACCATTCTGCCCGATCCAGCAGACACGAATACTGTTTACTTTCTCACTTCCGGCGGCGGATTGTGGAAGACGACGAACTTCCTGCAGACAAACCCCACGTGGGTACCGAAGACCGATAACTTGCCCACCACAGGAGGCGGTTCGGTGGCCTTTGGAAGAACGTCTAACATTCTTTATCTTGGGCTGGGGGATCCCTTCGACGATTTCCCTCTGGCAGGCGGGTTTGTGACGACGTCCACCAATGGAGGTGACACTTGGGGCGCGGTTACTAATCTTGCGAACGCTACTTCGGTTAGAGACATTAAGGTTGATACCAGCGGAGCGAGCGACATTGTGATGGTGGCAACAGATGCGGGATTTTTCCGCTCTACCAACGCTGGACTTACCTACGACTCTTCGCCTAATGCTTCCTTCGGTGGACTGGCGCTTTGGAGCCTGGCGAAGACCAGCGCAGGTTGGCTGGCATCAGCCATAGACGGGGGGAACAACGGTTCGCTTTGGCTCTCACAAGATCAGGGAGCTACCTGGAATCAAACCGGTGCTGGATTTACCGGAGCTGGGCGCACGACACTGGGGATTGGGCTCCCTGGCGACGGCGTGGTTTATGCGTTCGCAGCAACAGCGGGGAACGGGACACAGCTTGATCTATTCCGCTCCAGCGATGGTGGGCAGAGCTGGACGGCGCTTAATATTACTTCGAAATCCCCAACGAATCCCAATATTGATCAAAGCAACATGAACCTGATGGATGGTCAGGCGTTTTACAACCAGATGATCCTGGTTGATCCCACCGATGTTAACCGCAATACGGTTTATCTAGGAGGGAACCTCAGCACTGCGCGTACAACCGACGGCGGGAACACATGGACCCTGGTGACCAACTGGCTGCCGCGTGGTCCCATAACTTTGCCCTACGCTCATGCCGATTTCCATGCGGCGGCGATCAGCGCGCTCACCAATCCAGCAAAGCTCTTCTTTGGTTCCGACGGCGGGTTGTTTGTTAGCAACGACGGAGGAAGCACATGGGACTATAGGAAGAATGTAGGCATTGTAAGCCATCTGGTATATGCCTTGACTACGAATCCAAATTCGCCCAACAGCACTATTGTCGGATTGCAAGATAACGGCACACGCGTTCGCGAGTCCAACACCACTATTTATGATCAGACGCGTGGTGGAGACGGCTTTGGAGTAGGAACAAGCCAAGCCAATACGAATTGGACATTGAGCACCTATGTCCATGGCGCAGTCGACAACAGTACGAATTTAGGCGCAAACTGGGCGACGGCGAATTCAGGCATCAACACCGGTGACACACCCTTTGCGACTGCGATTACCAATCCCTTAGCCTCGGCTGACCCCAATGGCACAGTCTTTTTCACTGTCGGAAATCACGACATTTATGAGACTACCAATGGCGCTAACAGTTGGGGAAGTATTGGGAGCTCAGGAAGTGGCGGCATAAGCGCGGGCCAGGCTATACGTGCGCTCGTGCATGTTGTGGGCGTGAGCCCGGTTGATACGAACCACATTGCCGTAGCCGGTACCGGTGGAGTGCTTCTGCTGACTGCCAATGGCGGCGCCAGTTGGACGCAAGTCCCATTGAACTCAGCAGTTCCCGGATACCAGAGCAGCAACACCAATATCGCCTGGGTGAATAACAGCATTCTTTACGTATGTTCCGAAGCACCGTTCACTGGAGCGATTCGTGTGGTCAAGAGCGTGGATGGCGGCAACACCTGGTCAGCAGCTAACAATGGGCTGCCGGATGTCAGTGTCAGCAAATTGCAGATCGACCCCCGCGACGGTACAGGAAACACAGTATATGCCGGCACTTTCATTGGCGTTTATCAGACAACCAATGGCGGCGCGAGCTGGCAAAAGTTCGGCGCTGGCTTGCCGAATGTACATGTGACAGACATCTACATGCCTCCTGACGGCAGTTTCATCCGTATTTCCACATACGGACGCGGCATATGGGAAATCAATCCTCCACCGGCGGCGACGCACCTTCTGGTTACCGCTCCGGGAAGCGCAACTGCCGGCACGCCGATCAGTGTGATGGTCACCGCACAAGACGCCACTAACACCACCGTGCCCAGTTATACCGGAACGGTGCACTTCACCAGCAGCGATGGACAAGCAATTTTGCCGGCAGATTACACCTTTGTGGCCGGCGATAACGGAGTGCACACCTTCAGCGTCACTTTGGGAACACCTGGCAGCCAGACGGTTACGGCAACCGATGCGGGCAACGCTATTTCAGGAACCTCTTCTGGAATTACGGTGAGCCCGGGAGCGACGAATCATTTCAATGTGACGGGCGCGCCGGCAAGCATCGTTGCGGGAAATGCTTTTAACATCACGGTGACCGCGAAGGATTCATTCGACAACACGACAACGAGTTACGCCGGCACAGTGGGCTTCGCTAGCGGCGATTCACAGGCGGTCCTGCCGGGCAATAGCACGCTGACCAATGGCGTGGGGACATTCTCGGTCACACTTAAGACGGCAGGACCGCGAACCGTCATCGCAACCGATACTGTCAATGGCGGTATCACCGGAAGCAGCAGTACAGTTAATGTCACCAACGCCATTGCCAGCAAGTACAGCCTGACCTCGCCTCCCACGGCAACAGCGAACGTGAATTTCACAATACGCCTGGTAGCGCAAGATCAATTCAACAACACCGCAACAAACTACACCGGAACCGCGCACTTTACGACATCCGACGCTGCTGGCGGGGTCGTTGTGCCTACGGATTATCTTTTCGTAGCGGGCGATAATGGACAGAAGACATTCAACCCGGGCTTCACATTGCAAACCCTGGGAGCACAAACTATCACCGCTGCCGACAAATCTAATGGCAGCATTACTATAACCAACAACATCACCGTAACCAGCGATGCCTTCATCACTCCCCAGGGCAGGACCATCCACATCTTCCGCGCAAATATTCCGGTGGTGGTGGCGAGCTTTACGGACGCCGACTTGGCCGAAACCGGATCGAATTACACGGTGAGCATCAACTGGGGAGACGGCAGCCCGCCGGACACCGGATGTACGCTCAGTTCAACCAACTGCAAGATCGTGCGGGCAAGTACGAACCCGAATGTCTTTAACGTAATCGGTGCGCATACCTACAAAAAGAAGGGCGGGTTAACCGTGCAGGTATCGCTGACCGATTCCGGCGGCAGCAAGGCCGATGCTTTCAGCACAGCAAGGTTCTTCCCCATCAACTCGTCGCATTAAGCTCGATTGATTTCAGGCAAGGGCGCAGCAGTCGTCCATCGCTTTAGAAATGGATAGAGGGCAGGAGAAACATTGAAAATCAGCAGAAGCCTTATCGTAGCCGTGCTCTTCATGTGCGGAGCAATACTGGCCATCGCGGCCCCTGCAACGAAATCACCGGTAAAAGCCACTGTGATCCGCGCCTCCCGGTTTGATGTATCGCCGCCACTGCGTGACATACCTCCTATACCTCCGTCGGAAGAAGAGGAAGAGGCATCTCCGCCACAGCCATTACCACTGAGCAGGCCGGCAGTGAGCGGCAAAGATGCCCTGCTGCGGCAGCCGGCAGTGCCCTCATCGCCGATATCCAGCCCCAGCGCTGATTTTCCCGGTTTGGGTCATGGCTTCCCGGGATTCTCGAGTCCCTACGCTCCTCCGGATACAAACATGGCGGTGGGCCCCAACCACATTGTCCAGATCGTCAACGCTGTTTTTGTGGTGTTAAGCAAGAGTGGGACCGTAATTCTGACTCCAAGGGCCATCCAGACTCTTTGGACAGGTTTCGGCGGCAGTTGCGAAACAACCAATGACGGTGATCCGATCGTGCAGTACGATAAATTGGCGGACCGTTGGGTAATCAGCCAGTTTTCTTTAGGCAGTCCGAGGTTTACGCCCCCGCTTTTGGAATGCGTGGCGGTTTCGACCGGCGGAGATCCCACCGGTTCTTACACCCGGTATTCGTTTTCTTACGGGTCGAATTTCCCCGATTACCCCAAGATGGGAATATGGCCCGATGCTTACTACATCTCGTATAACCTGTTTACCAATCCTCCGAACAGTTTTTTGGGGGCTGAGGTCTGTGCTCTCGACCGAACCAGCATGCTGGCGGGAGCGGCCGCTACGCAGCAGTGCTTTCAGACGGGCACCAGCGCTGGGGGTTTGCTGCCTTCAGACCTGGATGGCTCCACGCCTCCGCCAGCCGGCGCGCCGGATTACTTTGCAAGCCTGTCTTTTTTCTCGAGTGCAGTGAGCATCTGGAAATTCCATGTGGACTGGACCACTCCCGCAAATACGACATTCACCGGTCCCACAGATGTTCCCGTCGCCAGTTACACTACTACTTGCGCAGGTGGGCGCACCTGTGTTCCGCAGCTCGGAACCTCGCAACAACTGGATTCGCTTGCCGACCGTCTGATGTATCGCCTGGCTTATCGAAACTTTGGCGACCACGAATCATTGGTGGTGAATCATTCCGTGGCAACGAGTGGCAACAGTGGCAGTGGCGTCCGCTGGTATGAGATACGAATTTCCAGTGGCACACCATCGCTGTTCCAGCAAGGAACCTACGCGCCCGACTCAAGTTACCGCTGGATGGGCAGCATTGCCATGGATAGCGCGGGAAATATGGGCCTGGGATTCAGTCTTTCGGATACTACGTTAAACCCGGCAATTCGTTACACCGGCCGTTGCGCCGGCGATCCCCAGGGGCAGATGCCCTTCAGCGAAGGCACGATCATAAATGGCACGGGTTCGCAGCTTCCCAACCTCAGTCGTTGGGGGGACTACAGCGCCATGCGGATTGACCCCAGTGATGACTCCACATTCTGGTATACAACCGAGTACCTGGCAGCCAATGGCGACTTCAACTGGCGCACGCAGATTGCCTCTTTTAGTTTTGCGCCCCAATTTCAAGTGACGGCGCCAGCAAATACAATCGCCGGCAATGCGTTCAATGTTACTGTCACCGCCTCAAGTTGTCCTGCCTACACCGGTACCGTCCACTTGACCAGCAGCGATCCACAGGCCGTACTCCCAGCCGATAGCACCCTGACGAACGGAGTGGGAACATTTTCAGTCATTTTGAAAACCGCTGGCCTGCAAACCGTTACCGCAACCGATACGGTCAACAGGAATATCACCGGAAGCGCTCCAGTTACGGTGGCCGACGCCGGTGCTAACCATTACAGCTTGACCTCGCCGCCCACGGCCACAGCAGGCGTCAATTTCACGGTACGGTTGGTGGCGCAAGACCAGTTCAACAACACGGCCAATAGCTACACCGGAACCGCGCACTTTATGACGTCAGACGCTGCTGGCGGGGTCATTGTACCTGCGGATTATCTCTTCGTAGCGGGCGATAACGGGCAGAAAATATTTAACCCGGGCTTTACCCTGCAAACCGCGGGAGCGCAAACCATCACCGTCACAGACAAGTCTAATGGCGGCATTACAGCGACGAACCCCATCACTGTTACCACCGATGCCTTCATTACGCCGCAGGGCAGGACCATCCACATCTTCCGCGCAAATATTCCGGTTGTGGTGGCGAGCTTTACGGACTCCGACTTGGCCGAAACCGGATCGAATTACACAGTGAGCATCAACTGGGGAGACGGCAGCCCGCCGGACACCGGATGTACGCTCAGCTCAACCAACTGCAAGATCGTGCGGGCAAGTACGAACCCGAATGTCTTTAACGTAATCGGTGCCCATACCTATAAGAAAAAGGGTGTGTTTACCGTGCAAGTAGCTCTGACCGATTCCGGCGGCAGCCAGGCTGATGCTTTCAGTACGGCAAGGTTCTTCCCGATCAACTCGTCGCATTAGAGCTGTTTTAGAATCGATTTGAAATAGTGGATAGTAGATTTCGGGCGATACCGGTCTTTTTAGGTACAGAAAAAATAAAACCGGTATGCGAGACGACTTACAGAAACGGCAACAGCCGGGCCAATCTTGCCAGACGTGGTTTGCTCCTGCAGGGAGAAGCAAGGCCTGCTTCGTGTGCAAGATTTTCGTTGGCGGCATCCGGCTTGCGTGTTGCGTATGGATTGGCCAGACCCAGCCGCACAAAATATTCTCCGGGTGCGAGTTTTTCTGCGCTGGTAACTTTTGCCGTTGCGCTTCCCGCGTCTTTTCTGCTCTTGTCTGGCATGCTGGTCTCCCTTGGGTCTCATAGCGGCGGAAGCCGAGTATCATTCGTGCTGAGTGATCAGCCTGATGCTTTATTCCGCTACCGCTGTTTATATTAAGATGGTGCAGAGAAAATAGAGAGCGTTACAGAAAAAGTGACGTCGGCGTGCAGCCGACGCGGAGCTGGAAGTCAGGATAATATTAGATTGACACGTTATGGCGCAAGAAAGACTGTGGATTCTTATTTCCGATATTTCCAAACTGAGCCACCAGCAGAAGACTGTGAATCTTCCTTGTCTTCCCGTTAGGCGCTACAATTCAGGAACGTTATGCCACTGAAGATACTTGTTGTGGAAGACGATCCGTTAATGCTTGAGTTGATGGCCCAGGTGCTGGCGAGCTTTGAGGCCCAGGTCCGTCCTATGAACGATAGCCAGGAGGCTGCGGGGCTGGTGGAACACGAAAGATTCGACGGCATTTTCCTGGATCTGCAAATGCCGAAAATCAACGGTCTTCAACTGGCCGGTAAAATCCGGCAGTCTCCCTCGAACCGTTCTACGCCGATCATTATTGTCACTGGAAACGACGATCCCAAGATCATGGCGCAGGCCTTTGCGGTGGGAGGCACCTTCTTTCTGCAAAAGCCCATTGACAGGCCCAAACTGGCGAAGCTGTTCAAAATTGCCCGCGGCCTCATGTTCGATAACCAGCGGCGCTACATTCGGATCCCGTTTGAGACCGAAGCCAGGTGCGAGGTTGGGGCCAAAGTTGTGAAGGGCACAACCGTCAACATCAGCGAGGGCGGCATGCTGGTTGAAGCCAGCGGCCTGGGCGCGACGGGCACGACTTTGCTGTTGGTATTGCGCCTGCCTGCGCAGACTTCAACCAGCAGCCTGCCTGGCACTGTCGTCTGGGTGGATGAAAAGAACGGACGCACGGGAATCCAGTTTACGAACATCGCCCCCAAGGATAAACAATTTATCCGGGAGTTCATCACCAGTTACTTGTCCTAGAGAGTTGTTTCAAAAATGTTTTTTCGGTTAGAACCTCAAATCGCAGAACTAAAGCTGTTTAGTTTTTCTATGCCGAAAAAAAGTATCCCCCGGACAGGAAAACGCAAGATCCTTCGCGTCCAAAAACGGCGCTCAGGATGACAAATGTAAACGGGATGGCGGAATGATAAGCGCAGTAATAGTTAAAATGCATAAAGCCCGCATTTTTAGAGGCCTAGACGGCCCGACTGAAAGAGGCTGCGGAAAAACGTTTATTCTGTGCGCTCCGCTTCGCTACGCGCATGCCTGCGGCAGCAAGGGAGTGTTATTTTCCAACGACTTACGGCACAGCTGAAGCTGTGCCCTTTCGAAAGATTTCGCAGAAATTGAGTTTTTCTGCAGCCTCTGAAGTCGTGCCTTGGTACAAAACCTATTTTTGAAACAAGCTGTAAGGCGCTGAAGAATCCTTTCCCGATTTTCCGTCCGCGTGGTTTACGAATCGTTCAGCATCTGTTGCACTTTTTTGCGGAGATCGGCGATGGCAATAGGCTTGGTCAGGTAAGCGTCGAAACCGGCGGCCAGCGCCTTCTGATCGTCACCGCGCATGGCAAACGCCGACAGCGCCACAACTTTGAGAACTGCGAGTTGAGGGGTCTGGCGAATACGCTTCAGTATGGAGAAGCCGTCGAAAATAGGGATTTGGATATCGAGCAGGACCAGGTCGGGAAGATTCCCGGCAAGCCGCGGCAGAACCTGCTCTCCATTTTCGGCAAGGTCTACTTCGTATCCCAGGACCTCGAGAGTGTCATGAATCAGCTCGCGCAGAGCGGCGTCATCTTCCACAACCAGAATGCGTTTCATACTGAACCTGAGCTTGTATGGCGGGCGGCAGTCACAGCCTTGCGGACTTCAGCCAGCAGGCTTTCTTTCCAGGGGACACCCTTTCTAAAAAAGGCATGGGTCTGCTCGGTCAGCAGCTCGATTTCCTGGTAGTTCAAATCTTTGGCGGTCAACACAAAGATGGGAATTGCCGACCAGGCGGCGTTTTCTTTTACTCTCTGTATGACTTCAAAGCCGTTCATCTCTGGCATAATCAAATCCAGGAGCACGGCCCGTACAGGAAACTGGGAGAGTTTTTCCACCGCCTGTTTGCCATTGGTCGCCAGTACGGGATCGTATCCTACGGAACGCAACATTTGCTCCAGGACGCCCAGGGTTGCGGCTTCATCATCGACCACCAGGATTTTTGTGCCCGCCGGCGCGGGCGGCCCTATGTGTTTTTCGATTTTCGAAACCAGAAGCTCTTTGGCAATTGGTTTCACCAGATATTCGGCAGCGCCCAGAGCGAACCCCGCCTTTTTCTCGTCCACGACGGAGACAATAATGATAGGAATGTCGGCCGTGTCTGGGTCCTGTTTGAGTTGGGAAAGCGTTTCCCAACCATTCTTGCCGGGCATCAGCATGTCGAGAGTGATGGCATCGGGACGCAACTGCTTGGCCGCCGTGATCCCGGCCTGGCCTGAATTCGCGGTCACAATCTGGTAACCCTCGGGCTCGAGAAAATTAACCAACAACTCGCGCGCCGCCGGTTCGTCATCGATCACGAGAACCATGGATTTTTCACGCCCAGAACGGGAAGAATCGGCAACTTTTTGCTTTGCCACCGAAGCCAACTTTCCAGCCGGCAGGGTGAAGCTGAAGCGGCTGCTTTTGCCCGGCGCGCTCTCAACCCAGATTTTGCCTCCGTGGCGCTCGACGATTCGGCGAGTGATCGCCAGACCCAGGCCGGTGCCTTCCTTGACTCCCTTCGTGGTCACATCGACCTGCCGGAACTCATCGAAGATCACCTTTTGATCTTCGGGCGAAATCCCAACTCCGGTATCGGTGACAGAAACACGTACGAAGCCCGCTTCCTGTGCCGCCTCGATGCGTATCTTGCCCTTGGGCGGCGTGAACTTTACGGCATTGCTGACCAGGTTATAAAAAACCTGCTTGAAACGAATGCGGTCGGCATACAGAACAAACTCATCGCCCACGGCGCTTTCCACTTCAATTTGTTTCCTCATGGCGAGAGGAGTAATGGTAGAGAGAACCTCGGGCATGGCCTCGGCCAATACGAAGTCTTCCGATTGCAGCTCGAGCTGGCCGGCTTCGACCTTGGAAAGGTCAAGGATGTCATTGATCAGGTCCAAAAGATGCTTGGCCGCCTTGCACACGTGCTCGACATAGCGCTGCTGTTTGTCATTGAGATCGCCAGCGGCATTTTCTTCCAGTAACTCCGAGAAGCCGATGATAGCGCTCAACGGGGTGCGCAACTCATGGCTCATGCTGGCAAGAAATGAGCTTTTTAACTGTGTGGCGCGCTCAGCTTCCAGGCGGCGCAGCTCCAGCTCCCGATTCTGCTGTTCAATCTGCGCCAGGTGACGCTGCCTTTCTTCCTCAGCCCGCTTGCGTTCGGTAATATCAACTGCCATAACATAATCCGCAGGCCGGCCGGCAAAGTTGATCGAATATGAGGTGACCTCCGCATCGATGATGCTTCCATCTTTCTTGCGGTGCCGCCAGACGCCAAACCCGCGTTCCCCGTTGGAAAGCGAAGCAACGCTTGCAAGCAGCGCCGGGACATCCTCTTGCGGGCGGATGTCTTTAATGGTCATCGCCAGGAATTCCTGCCGCAAATATCCATAGTTGAGAACCGCGGCATTATTCACCGCCAGGAAACGGAGGGTCTCGCGGTCGTAGATCCAGATAGGATAAGGAGCAAATTCGAACAACTTGCGGTAGCGTTCTTCACTCTCGCGCAAGGCCGCTTCCATTTGCCGGCGCTCGGTGATGTCATGGGCTACCCCTACCTCACGATAGAACTCGCCGCGCTCATTGCGAACCGGAAATGCCTGCGCGGTGAACCAGCGCACCCCGCCGTCATGCTGAATCATGCGGTATTCCTGGTGGAAGTGGCCCTTCTCCGCTTCTGTAACGGTGAGCATGCGCTCACGATCTTCGGGGTGAATGAACTTTGCCCATGAAAAAGGGTCCTGGTAGAGGCTTTCACAACTGTTGCCGGTAATCCTCTCGTATGTGGGACTGACATAGATGGTCTTGGCGGTCTTGATGTCACGTATCCAGAAGATGTCGCGAATATTGTCTGCCATTTGCCGGAAGCGCTCTTCGCTTTCGCGCAACGCCGCCTGGGCGCGGGCCCGGCCTCTTATGTCCCGCTGCAGTGCGTAGTACACCAGCAACAGCAGCACGAAAACCAGCGCAACAATAGCCACAAAGTTTGCGGTGGTTTCCCGCTGGCTTGCGCTGAATTCCGACTGCCGGATCTGCAGCAATGAGCGCTCTTCTTGCTGCATCGCGGCGATCATCAGCCGAATTTTGCGCATGTCAGCCTGCCCTTCGGTGGTCAGGTCAATCTGTTGTGCACCCGCAGTATTGGTCCGTTTTCTCAGGGCAATGCTTCGATCGAGGATATCCAGGCGGTCATTGATCGCGATTTCCAAGGGTGCAAGCCGTTTTTGCTGGATGGGATTATCAGAGGTCGATTGTTTGACGTGTTGCAGTTTCTGGCTGGTTTGCGCGCGGCTGGCCTGATAGGCGTTGGCATACGACTCGTCGCCTGTAATGACGTAGCGGCCACGGTTGGCCTCCGCGTCTACGATATTGGCGACCACGTCTTCCAGTTCGGTCAGAACCTCATGCGTGTGCGCCAGCCACTGGCCGGCTTCAATAAAAGCGCGGACATTACGGTAAGAAAAAAAAGCGAGCAGAAGAACCACTGCGCCCACCACGCTCAGGCCCAGGGCGGCTCTTCGTTCGATGGGTTCGGCTGGAGTCTTATCCGTGGCTTGTGCGCTGGAGGTTGGAGTCATGAGGGCCCATCATGCACATGCACTCGCATTCCGGGTTACACCTGTTTCCCGGGTGGGGACCCTGATCTCACTCTGAAATTGCTGGAACAAATCGCGGTCCCACCAGCCCCGCTTCACTTCATCCTCCATTGTGGTGAGCGCTTCCGCGGCGGAAAAGGCTTTCTTGTAAGGACGCTCGGTGGTCAGGGCATCGAAAATGTCAACAATCTGGAGGACGCGGGCGGTCATCGGGATTGTGTCGCCTTTCAGCCCGTCAGGATAGCCCGTTCCGTTCAGCTTTTCATGATGGTGGCGGATAATGGGTAGCACCAACCGGAATGATTTCAGAGGACTGCATATTTTTTCCCCGGTAATCGGATGCTCGCGCATGACCTGCCATTCATGTTCGGTCAGCCTGGCAGGCTTGAGCAGGATGTTGTCGGGAATCGCTACCTTTCCTATGTCGTGCACCACCCCGGCCCGGCGCAACGCTATAATGTGTTCCTCATCCAGCCCAATGCGTTCGCCCAGGCGGGCAGAACACTCCGCCAGGCGCTCACAGTGCCCGTGAGTATACGGGTCTTTGGCTTCGATGCTGCGCGCCAGAGTGAAAACCACCGACTCGGCCCGCTCCAGCTCATCGGTGTAAGCCTTCAGGTTGAGGAGCGAGTGCACCCTGGCGAGGAGTTCTACGCGCTCATATGGTTTGCTCAGAAAGTCATCAGCGCCAGCCTTGATTCCGCGTACCCGGTCCTCGACCGCTGAGAGGCCGGTGATCAAGACCACGGGAGTCAACCGCCTCTCCGGGTCTTTCTTGATCTGGCGGCACACCTCAAAGCCATCTATATAGGGCATGGCCACGTCAGAGAGAACAAGGTCGGGCCGGGAGCGCACAACCTCTTCAAGCGCGCGTCTTCCATCAGGCGCTGTGATGACCTCCAGCCCTTCCATCTGCAACATTTCTTTTAAGAGTTCGCGATTTGCCTCGTCGTCATCCGCCACAAGGATCTTGCTGGCCATGGCCTAAACGCCTCCAGATTCGGCTAAGGTGGGGAATATTCACACCTATCCACAGGGAGGCTTGAGGAGGTGAAAAATATTGCTACACCCGAATGTGAGTATCACTTTATAACGACACCTTGCCAAGTTACTAATGTAATTCCCAGCAGGTTTCGTAAGAATTCCTGAATTGAAACAATTCCTGAAGTGAAACTTATTAATCTATGAGTCAATAACCGGCAGATATACCACCGTCAGGATGGCTCAGAAAGTGAGCTGAGAGTGGCAATTGAAAGCGATGGCTGTGGTTACAAGGTTTCAACAGTTGCCGGGACCTGTGCGGCGCTCTGCAGCACGGCGGTGGCTCCCTTGAAGTTGCAGCCGCGCGTGATCTCGTTGGGAATCACCAGGCAGCGCAAGCCGGCCGCCCTGGCAGCAGCCAAGCCGCGCTCGGAATCTTCGATGGCTATGCAACGCTTGGGCACCAGGCCCAATCGGCGCAATGCGAGCAGGTACGGCTCAGGATGCGGTTTGGTCCGGTTAAAATCTTCCCGCGCCAGGACAAATTCAAAGAACCCGGTCAGGCGGGTGGCTGCGTGCATCACCTCGAAGTGTTCGCGCTGCGAGCTGGTCACAACCGCCATGCGCGCTCGGCCCTGTAACGCACCCAGTGCTTCGGGAACTCCTGCCATAATGCGGGTATGGTTCCGTAGAACATCAGCGTAGGCGATGTCGCGCTCTTTCTTGAGAGCGGTGATGCGGTCAGGGTTCCAGCCGCATTCGGCAACCAAGTCGAAGGTGCTGCGCCCCTGGCGCATGGAGAGGTCCAAAAACTGCTCCAGCGTCAGCTCCACACCAACCCTGGCGAGCGTTTCGCGGGTGCTTTGGAAGAAAAGTCTTTCGGTGTCGACGAGCACGCCGTCATTGTCCCACAAGATGGCTTCTACCATGTTGTCCCGATGTACTATTGTAAACTGCGCGACCTGAAGGACGCGGTCCACGACCGGGTACCGTTGCCGATGCAGAAAATGTGAGGAGAAGAGGAGTGATCAAGCCATACATAAGCAACGTTCTTGCCTTATGCTTTGCACTATGGATGACCGCGTTTCACTCGGCCCATGCTCAAAGCAATGCATCAACTTCGGCCCAGAACCCGCAAGCATCTCCGGCGAGCGTGACTTCGTATAACGATGCCATTACCAATCCCGTGGATACGCTGCGCAAGAAAAGAAGCGACCGTTATAACTCCCAACCCGACACGCCGCCGCTCGATGAGGATAGTTATCTAGTCGTGGAAACGGCCTCCAGCGATCAGGCCGAGCTCCCGGGGCTGCCGGCGAACAACAGCGATGCCATAATCGTGGGCTCGATCGCGGCGCAGCATGCATATCTTTCCAGCGACCGCACCGTTATTTATACGGAATTCAAAGTGCTGGTGGAACAAAACCTTAAAGCCCCGAAAGATTTTCCCCTGCACACGGGCAAGAGTATTGATGTTGAACGGCAGGGCGGGGAAATACGGTTTTCCTCAGGGGTAACCATCAGCCGGGGCGTGGCCAATCAGAACTTGCCCTTGGTCGGGAAGCGATATCTTTTCTTTCTGCAATACCGGCCGGACGAAAAAGATTTCTTTCTTGTCACCGGATACCGTCTGGAAGGGACGCTGGTAACTCCGCTCGATAAGACCAACACGGGGCCGGCAATCACAGAGTCTGTCCAGGGCAAGGATGCTCTTCCGCCTCTTCCTCCCGCGCTCCCCGATCCCAGAACGGAATTTGTCTACGGAACCAGCGAAGCCCAATTGCTGGCGAAGGTAAAGGCGCTCATTGCATCAGGGCCGTAATCAGCAAACTATCAACTCTGGCAACCCTATCTTTGTCCAACCATGCACCATGCATGAACCCTCCTTGTGCTGACTCCGTGCTTTTGTGGAGAAACCGAATCCTATACCTTTGTATAGGTATCCCGCCCAGCGCGGCTGGACTATACCAAGAGATAGTTTTTTCCGCTTTACTTCCGCGATATATTCCGCACGCTTTGCATACCATCGTCGTTTATCTTATTCGCGTGGTTGAAGTAATGTTCGTGGTTGGCGCGGCCGGCTGCGCCCTGAGCGTAATACCCATTACTGCCTATCGGCTATTCATGGTTCTCTTCGAGCCAAATATTCCCGGTGAAGAAGATGGCCACATGCAAGGCGCAACAGGCCGCGAATCTCTTACCTCTTCACATTCAGCCTCATCGCTGCGGCAGGCAAGCTGATTCCCTTCCGCCCGCTCAAGATTTCTTCTGATCCGGCCTCCGGCGAGGGAATGGTTTTGCCGCGGTTGTTTCCTTTCTTGTCATCTGTGACGGTGGGGTAAGTAGTCAACAAGAAGTAATTTGCCGTTTGCTTGGCAGATACCACCTGCAACTTCTGCCGACCGCGATAATTCAATGATGTAATCTATTCGCGGATGAACCTGCCTACGCTCTCCGCCGCGCAGATTGAAGCGATCACCGCCGCGGTTGCGGACTTCATTGCCCAGCAGCGATGGAAGTACCTGCCCGAGAGCGCACCTATGCCAGCAGTTCAAATTGAATTTCTGCGCTCCTTTTTCCCCGCATCGGTGCTGGAGGCTGCCCGTTTCGTCGAACTCATGCCGGGCCGCCGCATCAGCAATCCCCCGTTCTACGGAGAGCTGAAGAACATGGGGTTCAGCCGGGAAGTACTGCCTGACTTCGCAGAGATGGCCGCGGTAACGTTTGTAGATCTCATCGTTTCGTACGGCGCCATCAGCGAGCGGACCCGGTTTCACGAACTGGTGCATGTGGTGCAGTATCAGGAGCTGGGAGTGCAGGCCTTTGCTTCGCGATACGTTACGGGACTTCTTTCCATGGGGGGCTACGAAAGCATTCCCCTGGAGCGCAATGCCTACGAGCTAGATGCCCGCTTCAAGGCAGATACTTCTAAACCGTTTTCGGTGGAAGCCGAAGTGCAGTCGTGGATTGACGCCGGCAGGTTCTGAGAAGTTTCAGTTGGGGGCTATTGATGCTCGCGTAAATGTCTTGCCCGCAAAGAGTCCGGGGCTAAAGCCCAATACATTGTGAACGGCTTGCGGCACGAGTAAACTCGTGCCCTGATACAAAGCAAGAGGACGTACACAGTAAGAAAATGCTGATTGTGAAAACAGCTCTAACCAAAATTCTTATAGTGTCATTCCTATAGCGTCTTCTTATAACGTCACCGTTGTTGCCGTCGAGGTTGAAATCCTGAACTTTACCCAGGTGGTTCTGGTTTTCGCGTCGTAGAACCAGCCTTCAGATGCCGCGTCCAAAGCAGCTTGGGATGAAAGTTTTTTCACCGCCGCACCATCGCGCACAACCTTGCCGGGGTTTGAGGCCTGTTGATTGATCTTCAATACATATGTCCGCTCGGGCAGCTTGCCGTTATAGTTCCCGCTGGATGCGCCAATGGTCACCACTTCGTGCTTGCCGCGGTTGTCAGAGGTGAACTTCGTGGTGGCGAAGGCCCCGCTTGCATATTGGGCGCTAATACCGTCATCTTCGTAGAGGGTGTAACTGGTCGAACCCGCAGGATAAATATCAAGCGTGATGGGATCGGCGGGCAACTGGTCTACCCACTGCATCACCGGACCCATGGGAATTATGGAGCCTGCTTTTACCAAGACCGGCTCGCGGTCAATGGGCGCGGGAACAGTGGGAGAGTTCCCGCCGTCGTAGACACTCCCGGTCCAGTAATCAATCCACTTTGATCCCGCAGGCAAGCTCACAGAAGCAGTGATAGCGCCCGCAGTGGTAATGGGTTGCACCAGGATCTGGCTGTCGCCGTTTCCATCGATGAGTTGGCTGGAACCGATCCAATGCACCTGATACTGCACCGGCTTCAGGTGGTATTGGATTTGCGCGTTGGAATAGCTGAAGGGAAGCAACCGGTACCGCAGTTGGGTATAACTCTTGAAGATGTCTTGCGCCTGTTTGCTGAACTGCCAGGGGAAGCGCGATCCAGTGAGCGTGGGCTTGGAGCCGAAAAATTCCTGGCAGGGAGTAAACGTGGTGTACTCCAGCCAGCGGATGTACAACTCGTCGGTAGGCACGTTGTTGTATCCCCCGGTATCGCCGCACCAGAAAGCGGTGCTATCGGGCGTGTTCAGGCTGGAAGCGATGCGCATCTCAGCCACCAGACCATCCCACGTAGCATGCGAGTCCCCGGTCCACATGCCGGGAAACTGGTCTGCCCCGGTGGATTTCTGCGTGTGGGTCAGCACAAAGCCCCGTCCCCGGTTGGCCATGGCGGAAACCTCGTAAGGAATCTTGCGATACAGAGTTTTGTAGTGGTCCTGACTGTTGCTGCCATCTTTGAGCACACCGCCTTTGGGGTATCCGCCACCGGTGTCGAGCTTGAAAAAGTTAAGTCCCACGTCGGTCCAGGGCTGGTTCAGGAGCTGCCACCATGAGACGGTTTCCGGATTGGTAAAGTCAAAGACACCGGTAAATTTGTTGCCGTGCCATCCTTTGCCGTTGGCGACATTGCCGCTCGGATCTTCAACGAACAGATGCTTGCCTGCGCCTACTTTATATAAAGGACAATCCTGATCGACCCACGGCCACTCCCACACGCCGAAGTGGAAGTGATTCTGGCGCAGAGTACTGATCATGACGGTCGCGTCGGGGAATTGTTGCGGATCAAACAGAAAGCAGATGTACTTTGCCGGTTCTTTGTTGTAGCTGCCGCTGAGCCAACTGGAATCAATCCAATAGAGATCGCCGTTGTACTCGTCTCGCAACAGCTTCATATCTTTCAAGACCTGCGCCTGGTCGTGGTAGCTGCCATAAAGCACCCCGAAGGCCCACTTGGGCGGCAAAACCGGATTCCCATTAAAGGTTGCCGCGGCAGAACTGGGGGCGGCCTGCGCTGCTCCGGCGGGGGCGGCGTCTTGAGCCCAGACAGCCCTCCTCCCAAGAGAGCATAAAAACAAGCAGCAGAACAAAACCTTCCATCGAAGAGGGTGCATGTCACTTCCTTTCCGGCCGGGCTGTCGGCGTTGGTTCTCAGACGCGAGATTGAGGTGCGCTATGGAAGCTGTCAGCAACACGGGTATGCGCAACCAGAGATTCTGCCCGATTCCATGCCCTAACTCAAATCAAAAGTTCTAAACGATGGATTTAATTTCCAAAGTGCAGCAGGGCCATTTTGGAGAGGGACATTTGGGGGAAGGGGGGCAAAAACTCTGCAATTGAAGGCTAAAAAAAGTAGACGAACTAAACAACGTTTGACTAACAAACAGAGGATGTATTGCGGACATCCCTCTCCATTGTGGGACGTTAGCATATCTAAAACCCCGAAAAAGCTCAAGTGCTGCCGCAAAAAATTTCAGCAGCGCAGATGACGCTCTAAGACCGCGCGCATTGGACCAGGCACTGGGAGGGCTTAAAAATTGTCTCGCAGGTTCCTGGCGCGCTCAATATTCTTGCGAGCAGCTTCCAACAGCTCTTCCGGCTCTTGTTTAGATTCCTTGGGTTTGCTGACCAGGAATGGCGGCTTGGTTTGCAAGGATATGTCGGCAAGATCGAGATAGTGCTGGATCCACGCCTCGTCTTCCGTCAGCGGCAATTCTTCCGCTCGCTGCAGGGCGTGAGAGATACGCTCATAGTCGGGCGCTTTTTTCATAAGTGTGGCGCTCTCGTTCGAATTAGCCAGAGGAGGTATTAACTGGTTTGATTGATGCTGCCACAAATACGTTGCTGGCGAGGCCGCATAATTTTCGGGACGAACACAGCTTGGCCCAGTTCTGAATTCAATGCCCGTAAGTGTAAGCGGATCGCAGTCTGCTCTCATCCAACGATTCTAGAGCTGTTTTAGATTCTGTACTTGGCGACGGAGCAGTTTGGATTACCTTGGAGGTTTTTTATTGTTGAGCGCGATATCGGCCAGGTCGAGGTAACTTTGAAATGGATGATCTTGCGTTACCGGCGAAAGCGGAATGAGCCGCGGTCCCTCGTCGCGTGCCTGGGGTTGTTGCGAATCGTATTTCCTGACAGCTTCTCTGGCCGCTGGTTCCGGCGTATGTTGACGCTTGCGCTTTCGTGCTCGCCTGGAGTTAATCATAGTTTCAGCGCCACATTGAGGAGCTATTAGTACTTAGACGCAAGGGGCAGAAAGCGAGTTTTATGCCTCCTATTATTTATCACCCAGGCGAACCTGTGAAGACATCCGGACTCTACAGAGTGGTTCACTACACGGCGCACCCAAATCCGACGCAATCAACCCAGGAGATGGAACGGTTTGTTGCCGGCGAGATCTTTCCGCGCTGCCGCATATGCGCCGATCACGTGGATTACCTGCTCATTAAGGGCGCGCCGCCCATTTTTGACGATCCGGATTTTGCTTCCATGCGCTAGCGTGTAGACGCCGGCGCACAGTCAGTGTTTTGAACTGCTACGCTGTTCCCTGTCATGCTCCGCTCCATTTTGACACTTTCCCGTAATGAAACTTGCATCCCGGTGGGTGTGGAAAAATACCAATGAATGATCAATTGCGATCTTCAGGGGCGATAGAGTCTGTGTGAGAACTGAGGATCAAAGCGCCGTCCCTTGCGGGATTTAGATCATTTCGCCTCGAACCCAGCGCTGAAGCGCTGGGCTATAATGCGCCGCCCCTTGACGGGGCTTGAAGTCTATCGAAAAAAAAGGAACGGATCCCGAGGAGCTATATCAGCGATTGTGCCGCTCGACTCGGCCCTGCGTCTCGGAGAGCGGCCGGCATAGCCCATAAGCATCCATGATCTCTGTGCGAAGCGCCTTGATGGCCTCTTCCGCCTCCGGTCTTTGCGGCCATGCTGCCTGCGGCGGTTGCACGCTCGGAACCAGGGCAGTTTGTACCCTCCGTGATTTGAGGCCTTCATCCATGTTGAATTGATTCTCCTGCCTTGATAGTGCAGAAGAGGGTGATTTCGTTTCAGGCTCCAGAGCCTTTGCCAACGCACCTGGATTTCCGCCGCTTCGGACCACCGCCTTGATTCCATCCTCCCAGCCTGAGCGCGACAGCCATGGAAGCAGCGCGCGTCTGGTCAGCAAGAGTGCGGTCTTCCATTGCCCGGGCAACGACCATGCCGCCCACACACAAGGCAGCGATGGCCTGATCATAGTTTGATGATCTGTTGCAATGCGAAAAGGTATCTTTGGAAGCGCATGGTGCAATCGAAACGAATATTAGGAGGCGATGATGATTGAGAAAAAGATAGTTGTGGCAAACAATCTGGCAGTACCGGGTTTTGCTGATCGTTCCACGCGACGGCAGGTGATTGCCGGGGGCGCGGTTGCGTTTGGCGGTTTAGCAATCATGTCTGCGAGCGCATGTGCCGCTCCGCAGCAGACTATGGCGGAAGTTCCGCAAACGGGAACAGGCGATAAATCGATCGCTCTTCACCAGGAGGTCGATTTCAAGGCCGCTCCCGGGCGCATCTATGAAGCCCTGCTCGATGCCAAGCGGTTCAGCGCGTTCTCCGGCGCCGCGGCTGAGATCCACCGCGAGGCCGGCGGCGCCTTCACAGTCTTCGACGGCCACATCATTGGCCGGAACATCGAGCTGATGGCGAATCAGCGAATCGTCCAGGCGTGGCGCGTGGTTGCATGGGACGAGGGTATCTACTCAATTGCCAGGTTTGAACTCAAAGCGCAAGGTTCAGGCACCCACCTCATTTTTGATCACACCGGTTTTCCGGAGGGCAAGAAGGAGCATCTTGAGCAAGGCTGGAAGATGAACTATTGGGAAAAACTGCAGAAATACCTGGCTTGAAAACGCAGATAACGCGAGCTCAAGATGCCAGACAGAAGGCCACGATAGTATCACCGCGCATACCCGCCGCGGTCTCCGCTTCTTTCACCAGGGCAGATTCCAGACCATTGGGATCGGGATGCATCTCGCAGGCGGCAATTTGCTGGTTGGTAGCTCCGTGAAAGCAGAGTTCGCAAACACCCAGGCCGCCTTCGGAGCGCACCGGCGGCCCAAAGACACGGCAAGTCATAGGACGAGATTCGTAGAGTTCACAGGTTCCGGTTTCGGGATCCAGCACCGGGCACGGCTCGTTGTCGGCGAATTCAAAGAACTTCCGCTCAGCCTCTTCGCCTTCGTGCAACAAACCTGTTGTCAGATTACCAGGGAATTCCGCAGAGAGCCGCGCCACAGACTGGCGGGCGCGTTGGCGGATTCGGGCGGCGCGCTCGGGGGCGCGCCGTTCAAGATCGGAGAATCCCTGTTGCAGCCGTACGACATCGAGCTGGTTAATCGGGAACGGACCTATACAACACTGGGTGCATCCGGGACGGCAGAGCAGCCAGTCGCCGCTTCGCTGCGCGGCGTCGGCCAGCGCCGAATCCACGATTTGAACGAGTTCCTGGTCGCGAGATGGGCGGGCGCCAATCGGCATTATGTTAAGGATATAGCATTGGCATATTGGCCGTAGGGATTGAAACTATTAGAGTCGCCGCGTCTCGTGCATATTAGAATTTTGGAGACTTGAGCTCCGACTGTAAGCTATTGACTGAGGCCTCTCTGGTCGAAGACTTGATCAAAAAAATCTGGTACCTGCTTTGATCCACAAATTTGATGCTGTCATTGCCGGCGCGGGCGCGGCCGGGCTCATGTGCGCGCTGGAGGCCGGCAAACGAGGGCGGCGCGTTGCCGTACTGGAGCACGCCGACCGTATAGGCAAGAAGATCCTTATCTCCGGCGGCGGCCGCTGCAATTTCACGAATATCTATTGCCAGCCGGAAAACTTCATCTCCGCCAATCCGCATTTCGCGAAATCGGCACTGGCGCGGTATACGCCATCGGATTTCATCGCACTGATCGAGAAGCACCGCATTCCCTATCACGAAAAAACTCTCGGCCAACTTTTTTGCGACCGCACAGCCCACGACGTCACCAACATGCTGGAAGCCGAGTGCGGACAGGCCGGAGTGCAAATATTTCTCAATAGCAGGATTCGCGAGGTCCAACGCACGAGTGAGTTTGTACTGCGGACCGAGGCCGCCGAATTCCGCTCCTCAACCCTGGTGGTTGCAACCGGAGGGCTCTCGATTCCCAAAATGGGAGCCACAGCGTTCGGTTACGATCTGGCACGCCAATTCGGGTTGAAGATCGTTCCCACCAGGCCGGCATTGGCGCCGCTAGTGCTAAGCGCTGAAGATCGCAGCCGTTATTGCGATCTTGCCGGGGTATCGGCGGAGGTGATAGCGGCCAGCAACCATCACCGCTTTCGGGAGAAGATGTTAATTACTCACAAGGGACTGAGCGGACCAGCGATCCTGCAGATCTCTTCATACTGGAGCGCGGGCGAGCCCATCTGCATTGACCTGGCACCGGAGCGCGAGATTACGGCAGCGATCCGCGAAGCCAAGGTCAGAAATCTCACGGTGGCGCGAGCGGCCTTCCAGCAGGCGCTGCCCAATCGGCTGGCGGTGCGCTGGCTTGATCTGCACGCACCTAAAGCCTGGAACAACCAGGCAATAGCGCAACTCGAACAGCAGGCGCACCAATGGAGCATCACACCTGCAGATACGGAAGGCTACGTCAAAGCCGAGGTGACCGCAGGCGGAGTAGATACCAATGAGTTATCAGCCAAAACCATGGAAAGCCGAAAAGTGCCGGGCCTGTTTTTTATCGGCGAGGTCGTAGATGTTACCGGCCACCTGGGCGGCTTCAACTTCCAGTGGGCCTGGGCATCGGGCGCTGCAGCCGGACAAGCGCTGTAGATTTGTCAGGCTGGAGACCGAGGCTGAAATCCATGTCGTAAAATAAGCACTCTTGCCTGTTTCCGGTGAACATGACCGCCTGCGCGTTGTGCTTGTCTCCGCGCGTAATCCACTCAACATTGGCGCGGCTGCGCGTGCGATGAGCAACTTTGGCTTTCGCCATCTGCGCGTGGTGAACCCGTACGAAGCGGCGTTTCGCGAGGCCCGCTCTGCTGTAGGCGCCGCAGCGCTGCTGAAGAGCGCCGCGGAATACCCGAGCCTGGCCGAAGCTGTGGCTGATTGTACGCTCGTGGTAGGAACCACGGCGGCGCGGCATCGCGAGTTGCAACACCCGCTCCGAGGGCTGGAAGAGGGCGCGCGCCTGGTGAGCAAGCGACTCGCCTCCGGTCGCGTCGCCCTTTTGTTCGGCTCGGAAAAGCGCGGCCTATCGAATCAGGACTTCAGCTACTGTGACTGGCTGATGCATATACCGACACACGATGAACACAGCTCCATGAACCTGGGGCAGGCCGTGGCCGTCTGCCTGTATGAACTCGTGCGTAGCGCCCAGAGCGGCAGTAAACGGAAAAGATTGCCGAAAGAATTAAGAATCGCAGGGCGGCCGCAGAAAAATGATTCGGCCGCCGCGGGCCAGCTTGAGCGGATCACAGCCACGCTGCTCGACGCGCTGTGCGCCAGCGGATACCTGAAGCCCCAGCCCGCAGCTTCCACGGAAGAAAAGGTCCGCCGTCTGGTCCGCCGGCTCAACTTGCCCGCCAGCGACGCCGAGCTCTGGCTGGGAATGCTACGGCAGATGGTGTGGAAGATGAGGTCAGGCAAATAACTGAATGAATTGGCGCAAACACATAGACGAACACGGGTTCGCAATCTTCCCCGAAGTGCTGACGCGAGCGGAAGTCAGGCAATTGCTTGAGGGCTTTGACCAACCGATGCTGCAACGCAGCAGGGCTGGAATACGCCATGCTTTAGGGCACGGTCCTATCGTTGCCCTTGCCGAGGACCGCCGACTTCTTGAAATTGCGCAGGAGGTTCTAGGCAAGGGGGCCTTCCCGTTTCGGGCAACGTTATTTAACAAGTCGCCTTTGGCCAACTGGCTTGTGGTATGGCACCAGGACACGGCTTTACCGCTCCGCGAACGGAAGGAGCTGCCGGCATGGGGGCCCTGGTCGGTTAAGGAGGGAGTGATCTATGCACACGCTCCGGCGAGCGCTCTTGATCAAGTGCTGGCTTTGCGTATCCATCTGGATGACTCGACCGCGCATAATGGTCCATTACGTGTGCTGCCCGGAACCCATACGTTGGGCGTTCTGAGCGACGATGCTATACATCAGTTAACGACAGAAATCCCTGCTGTGGACTGCCTGGTACCAGAAGGTGGAGTGCTGGCCATGAGACCGCTGCTGGTGCATGCATCGTCGAAGTCTCAGGCGCAAACCACCAGGCGCGTATTGCACATTGAATTTGCCGCCTCGGCGATCATTGCGCAGGGGCTCGAACTAGCGGTGGCTTGAGATGGGCTATTTGCCTGTGGTCAACACCACGCGAAAGAGCGCTTTAGCAGACATCATGCGCTCATAGGCCTGGGCTGCCTGTTCGAGGGGAAACTTTTCGATCATAGGACGCACTCCGGCAAGAACGCTGAAGTTCATAGTGTCTTCCGATTCAATGGATGTGCCCGACGCGAATCCGTGAATCGAGCGGCTTCCCATAATGAGACCGGGTATCGATACCTCCAACGGTTCATGCGGCACACCTACGATGACAAGTTTCCCGCGAATATCAAGGCCCTTTATTACGTCGCTGACTGCCTTCACCTCCGTGGCGGTTGATAAAATTACTTTTGCCCCACCCAGCTTCATCAGGCTCCCAGCTACATCTTCGGACTGGTTATCGATGTAGTGGTGCGCTCCCAGCGTGCGCGCCAGGTCTTTCTTGTCCGCTCCGCGAGCAATCGCAACTGTCTTGAACCCCATCCTGGCGGCGAACTGGATCCCAAGATGCCCGAGGCCGCCGATTCCCAGAATTGCAACCAAGTCGCCGGGGTAAGCGCCGCTCTTGCGCAGGGCGTTGTAGGTTGTGATGCCGGCGCATAACAGCGGCGCCGCGTCCACAGCAGCCAACTCGGCCGGAATGCGGGCTAGTGAAACGGCGGAGGTGACCATGGCGTCTGCATATCCGCCATCGAAAGTGAACCCCGGTATCTGGGGCCGGATGCAGGAGATTAAGTCGCCCCGCCGGCAGGGTTTGCATCTGCCGCAGTTTCCTCCGAACCAGCCGACGCCAACCCGCTGGCCAACCTCCCAATCGAGCACGCCCGGCCCGAGCGCCTCGATTACCCCTGCTATCTCGTGACCGGGCACGATGGGATAACGCATGCCGGGAAACCCGCCTTCTTTCGCCATGGAATCGCTATGGCAAATGCCGCAGGCTTCAACTTTAATGCGCACCTGGTTCGGCCCGGGCTCAGGCGGCTCGCGTTCGATCAATTCAAAAGCGGCTTTTGCGCGGGGGACTTGTACTGCGCGGATCTTTGATATGGATATGGCCATGGCGTTCTCTCACTTTATATTCTTATGAATTCTACAGTCATCCCAAGCTGTATGTGGGGGCGCGGCGTACTCGTTAAAGGCTCTGCAAAGTACCAGCAAAGACGCTTCGCAAACCACACTACACCGCGCTAATTTGGTAGACTCCTCCTGTCATGAAACTATTTTTCTGTGTACTGATGCTGGTGGCCGCAGCTTGTGCGGCTGAACCGAAGGTGATTCCTTTGTGGCCGGGCGCGGCGCCGGGGTCGGAAGACTGGAAGTACGAAGAGAGCAAAATTCAGGTGCAAGACGGAAGCTCGCGCATCAGCAATGTGAGTTATCCCACGCTGACTGCGTTTCTTCCGGATGCTTCTTCGGCGACTGGAACGGCAGTGATCATTTCTCCGGGCGGAGGCTTCCGCTGGCTCTCGTTTGACCACGAAGGAACCGAGCTGGCGCACTTTTTGAATTCGATTGGGGTGGCGGCGTTCGTACTCAAGTACCGGCTCATGCGCACCGGAGACGAAGATGAAAAGGACGCTGCCAAAATGGCGGAGCGCAAAAAGGCGGTGATCCCGCTGGCGATTGCCGATGGGCAGCAAGCGATTAAGATCGTGCGCGCACATGCCGCCGAGTGGGGAATCGCAAAAGACCGCGTCGTGATGCTGGGTTTCTCGGCCGGCGGTTACGTTGCCGCCAGCGCGACGGTGCAGCATGATGCCGACAGCCGGCCGAATTTTGTGGCGCTTCTGTATCCCGGCACGCCTGAAGACATCACCGCACCCGCGGACGCGCCGCCTCTATTTATGGTGCAAGCCGATGATGATAAGACCGTGCCTCCGCTGGAACACAGCATCCATTTATATGAGGCCTGGAAGAAAGCGGGAGTTTCAGCCGAACTGCACATCTATTCCCGAGGCGGCCACGGATTCGGCATGCACAAAAAGGGACTCCCGGTTGACACCTGGCCAGATCGCTTTCGCGACTGGCTTGATCTGCAAGGACTGCTCAAACCAGGGCACTAGACCTTGTTTCATAAGTGCCTGCAGACTCACGGAAAAAATCACCTCAGGGGCTGAAGCCCAATATTTATAGAGTGTCTTACGTCACCCTTCGGCTGCGCTCAGGGCAGGCTCATGAATCCGTGCCCTGAAATTTATCGACAAAGCTATAGCAGCTACTGCTGAGGCTTCTTCTTGTCAGTCGGCTTCTTGTTAGCCGGTTTCGCCGGCGCCGGTGACCCGGTCAGCTTGAGGAGCTTTTCCCGTTCGGCCTGAGCCAACTGCTCCAGCTCAGGATTGGCCGCAATATGCTGCAAGGCCTGATTGATCGAAGCCAGGGCCTTGTTATATCTCATCAGGCTATCCTGAGCCAGCGCAAGGTTATACCAGACATAAGGGTCGGGCGCTGTCTTGCTCAAATCAGCCGCGGCTTGCAGCTCTTCTTCGGCGGCAAAATAATCTTCACCCTTTAGTTCCATGATGCCCAGGGCGGCGTGCGCCAGCCCGCGCAACTTTGTCTTGTAGGCCTCTATTTGCGCGTGTGTAGTCCCAGGCGGCGCGATAAAAGTGTTGTCCATGGTTTCAAGCGCTCGCGTGGCGTTATTTTTGATCTCAGCGATTTTCTGGTCGCGGTCCAGGTCCACGTCGGTGAGGGTATCGGCAAGCACAGTGGCGGTGAGCACCAGGGCAACGGGGTTCTCGGGGTCGAGGTCTAACACCTTTTCTCCCATGGCCAGCATCTTGCCGCGATCGCCCTCGTTCTGATATTCGTGCATGGCTTTGGAATAAAGATAGGGCAGCAATTCGCTGGCCGGATATTTGAGCGCAAAGCCGTCCGCGGCTTTTTCCACAGCAGCACCGCCGCTGAGAGCGTAGGCGGCGGTATAGTCGCTGTATTCCTGCTTGCTTTTGGCCTGAGGTGGATGCCGCTGCTCTTCTTGTGCCTGTGAAGACGCGGGGTTCCCTGCCTGGCTGCCCGCTGCCGGGCTTTGCGGCAAAACCAGGGACACCTGGAAAAGCATGAGTGTCAAAACGACGGCGCGAATACCATACTGCATCATATCTGCCCTGTCTTTGTAGAAAATTTGCAGCAAACCCGGCCTCGCTCCCGAAATGGGAAGAGGACAGGTTTGCAATCGGAGCAACCACGCTCGATTACCAAAGTTGGTGACCATCGGTCGTTTGCAAATTCACCAAAGATTAATATTTAAATTCATTTTCTGTTAACATTCCACTGCTATTGTCTACGAGTCTTGATAGTAGATCGTACCTCACGACCTGGTTGCTGCATAGAAGTCCTGGTGGCGTCGTCGCATTCGAATCAAATCTCAGCTAGCTTCTCCGGAGGGTTTGATGTTTCCACGCAGATTCGCGCTTTTCACGTTTGTTGCACTTCTTATGCTGGCCCTGGCTCCTTCTCAAGCCCTGGCCCAGTGCGGTGTTGAACGCTGGTCGGTGAAGACCGGCACGGATCCCGACGCAGGGCTGGTGAATTTGAGTTCGGTCACCAGCACCACCATAGCTAACATGAGAGCGTTCACCGCGCCGAATCCAATCCCAACGAATAATCGCGTGGCTCCGGCCGAGACCACACAGTGGACGATTGATGCCACTTTGACGCTCTTCAAGCTGGAGAGTGATTCCGACTACCATCTTGTCATCCAGGATTCCTCCGGCAACACCATGATTACCGAGATTCCCTCCCCGACATGCGTCGGTTCCGGCAGCCCATTTTTTGCCGGCATTCAAAATGCCCGCTCCGAGTTTGATGCCAAGTTCACGGCCACGACGAGTTTTCAGACGGCGAATATCCCCGTACGGATCAAAGGCGTGGGAATGTTCGATTTTCTGCACGGACAGACCGGAGTGGCGCCGAACGGAATCGAGATTCACCCGGTGCTGGACATAATTTTTAATCCCGGCACGGGAACGCCCGATTTCAGCTTGAGCGCTTCTACCACGAGCTTGTCGGTGACTCAGGGCAGTTCGGGCAGCGCCACGATTTCAACCGCGAGCAGCGGCGGTTTCAATTCAGCAATTTCGTTATCTGCTTCGGGCCTGCCTTCCGGAGTGACTGCCAGCTTCAGCCCATCTTCTATTGCGGCCCCGGGAAATGGGAATTCGACGCTGACATTTACCGCCAGCAGTACTGCGACGACCGGGACAGCCAACGTAACCATCACAGCAAGCGGCGGGGGAGTCACTCATACCACGACCGTGGCTCTTACTATCAGCCCTGCCGCGTCCCCCAACTTCACCGTGACTGCATCCCCAGCCAGCCTCTCGGTGACGCAGGGCAGCTCGGGCAATACGGCCATTTCAACATCGGTGAGCGGCGGCTTTAATTCTGCTGTGTCACTCTCGGCTTCGGGCATGCCCGCGGGCGTGACCGCCAGCTTCAATCCGGCTTCCATTGCCGCGCCCGGCGGTGGCAGTTCCACGCTCACATTTACTGCCAGCAGCACCGCTGCCATTGGGACATCGAATGTAACTGTGACTGCCAGCGGTGGCGGGGTTACTCATACGACGACTGTTTCCTTGACGGTGCCACAAACAAACGTTTTTGGCATCGCTCCCCCCGATCACGTCGTGGTTGTTATGGAAGAGAACCACTCATTCTCACAAATTATTGGTTCGTCTTCCGCGCCTTACATCAACAGCCTTGCGCAGCAGGGCGCTCTGTTTACGCAATCGTTCGCGGTTGAGCATCCCAGCCAGCCCAATTACCTGGATTTATTCTCCGGGTCGAACCAGGGCGTTACCGATGATTCCTGCCCGCATACGTTTTCGACCGAGAACTTAGGCAGCGAGCTGACAGCGGCGGGACAATCTTTCACAGGCTTCTCCGAAGACCTGCCGTCTGCGGGGTCAACGGTGTGCACCTCCGGGGCCTATGCCCGCAAGCATTCTCCCTGGATCAATTTCACCAACGTGGCTACCAGTGCCAACCAGCCCTTCACCAGCTTCCCTACGGATTTCTCGACGCTGCCGACACTCTCGTTCGTCATTCCAAACCTGAATGACGACATGCACGACGGCACCATCGCCCAAGGGGATACCTGGCTGCAACAGCACATTGATAGTTATGTTCAGTTCGCCAAGACCCACAACAGCCTGCTCATTGTGACCTGGGACGAAGACGACAACTCCAGCAACAACCAGATTGCGACGATCTTTGTTGGACCGATGGTCAAGCAAGGGCAGTTCAGTGAGACCATCAACCACTTCAACGTGCTGCGCACGCTTGAGGACCTATACGGCCTGACCCATGTGGGCAGCGCGGCCTCGGCCACGCCCATCTCGGATGTGTGGAAGCAGGCAACGCCCGACTTCACGGTCACGGCCTCACCGGCTTCGCTGAGTGTTACGCAAGGCACATCGGGCAGCAGCACGATTTCAACGACCGTCAGCGGTGGCTTCAATTCCGCCCTGTCACTGTCGGCCTCCGGCCTGCCGTCAGGCGTGACTGCCAGCTTTAGCCCAACTTCGATTGCGGCGCCGGGTAGTGGAAGCGCAACGCTCACATTCACCGCCAGCAGCACCGCGACGACCGGCACAGTGAACGTAACCATCACTGCGAGCGGCGGAAGTGTAATTCACACCACCACCGTGGCTCTGACCATCACCGCGGCGGCGACGCCAGACTTCACGGTAAGTGCATCGCCTGCGAGTGTGTCGGTTGTTCAGGGCAGCTCGGGTACGAGCATGGTTTCAACTACGGTCAGTGGCGGCTTCAATTCTGCGATCTCACTTTCCACCTCTGGCTTGCCTGCGGGCGTGATTGCCAGCTTCAACCCGGCTTCGATAGCGGCGCCTGGCAGTGGCAGCTCGACGCTTACATTCACTGCCAGCAGCACGGCCACGACCGGTACGGTGAACGTGACGGTGACCGCGAGTGGCGGTGGCGTGACTCATACTGCAATTGTCTCCCTGACGGTTACGGCTTCGGGCGGTGGAGGAACGACAACGCAAATCCTCGGTAACCCGGGGTTTGAAAATGGATCCAATCCCGCGCCCTGGACTGCAACCACAGGCGTCATCAACAACTCTTCGAGTGAGCCGCCGCACAGCGGAAGTTGGGATGGATGGCTTGATGGCTATGGCACCACGCATACAGATACGTTAATGCAGCAGGTGACCATCGCCGGCAATGCGACCTCTGCCTCGCTGAGCTTCTGGTTGCATATCGACACGGCAGAGACCACCACAACCGCCGCCAATGACACCCTGGCGGTCCAGGTGCGCAACTCCTCGGGTACGGTGCTCTCGACCCTGGCGACCTTCTCCAATTTGAATGCCGCCACCGGCTATCAGCAGCACACCTTTGACTTGACTTCGTTCAAAGGACAGACCATCCAGATCAATCTGCTGGGACAGGAGAACTCGTCGTTGCAGACCTCATTTGTGGTGGATGACTTCGCGTTGAACGTTACAACGCCGGGCGGTGATACCACGCCTCCGACCACTTCCATCACGAGCCCCGCCAACGGCGCAACGGTGTCGGGAACCGTCGCCATTACCGCTACTGCATCAGACAACGTCGGCGTGACCCAAATGCAGATCCTGATCGACGGCGCTGTGGCGGCTTCCAACACAAACGCCACCTCGCTTTCCTTCAACTGGAACACAACCTCGGTTGCTAACGGATCGCACACCATCGTTTCCAAGGCGTTCGATGCAGCCGGGAATATTGGAACTTCATCCACGATAACCGTTACCGTTTCCAACTCCAGCACCACGACCGAGCTGATTGGCAATGGCGGCTTCGAAAACGGTTCATCGAATCCGGCGCCCTGGACAACGACTTCCGGCGTGGTCAACAACTCCAGCAGCGAGCCGCCGCATAGCGGGAGTTGGGACGCATGGCTCGACGGCTACGGGACCACGCATACGGATACGATTGCGCAGACGGTCACAATTCCCTCCAATGCGACGGCGGCAACCCTGACCTTCTGGCTGCACATTGATACTGCCGAGACCAGTACTACCACGGCCTTCGATACATTGACCGTCCAGGTGCGCAATTCTTCGGGAACGGTTTTGTCGACGCTGGCTACCTACTCCAATCTGAATGCTGCCAGCGGGTATCAGCAGCGGACCTTCGATCTCAATTCTTTCAAAGGCCAGACGATTCAGATCTATATGAATGGTACGGAAGATTTCGAGCTGCAAACTTCATTTGTAGTAGATGACGTTTCGCTCAAGGTGACACAATAAGACGGATATGACAGGGAGAAAACCGATGAGGAAATTTGCAATCCATCTTCTGCTGCTGGCAAGCTGCACAGCTCAATTGCTGATGGCGCAACAATCGGGCCAAACGCTCGACCGGCCCGCTCAACCAGGTTTCATTTTTGGCGATGACGGCGACCAGGTCCAGATTGTTCCCAAAGAAGACCCGGCCGCGGCCAGCAGTCTCCCTAAGAAGAACCATGGCGGGGCGGCGATGAAAGCCATTCAGCAGGTGCCCATCTTCTGGGGCAAAGGCTGGGCCGAGAGTGACGCGCGCGCGCGCCAGACCGCACTCGCCGACGTGCTGGCCGGCAACGCTTCCACTTCCGGCGAATTACAAAGCCACGCGATCAAAACTTTACGCGCCGCTCCGAGCTTGAATGATTTCAGCGATCTCAGCGCCATGACGGTCAACGATCTTGCCATCCAGCATAAGTTGGTGGACCTGCTGCAAACCAACGCCATCCCCAAGCCCGGCGCTAATACTCTCTACGTAATTTATCTGGCTCCGGGGGTAAGCTCTTCGATTGGCGGCAGCAAGGCCGGTACGGACTACCTGGCTTACCACAACGTGGTAAATATTGAGGCCGGCCCAGTCCGCTACGTTGTCGTGCCCTACAATGATGACGCGGCAACCCATCGCGCTGCGGCCGCTCGCGCCTGCAGTGAAGCAGGTTTGAACCCGAACGTGATAAGCGGCTGGTTCTAAGCAATTCCAGAGTTGGTGTATCGGCGCCGGGGCTGAAGCCCAAAAATAATCAGAAGGGGACTTAACGCACGGCTGAAAGCCGTGCTCTTCCACGGGTAGTGGATACAGTAATTCTGGAACCGCTATAAGCCGAACTCAAGAAAGCCGGACCAAAGAAAGAGGGGCGCTACCGCCCCTTTTTCTCTTCCTCGTCCTCTTCTTTTTGTGCGCCCGAATGATGACTGATCCAATTGCTGATGCGCGACTCGGCATCCAGTCGTTGCTTCTTTGTTAACGCGGATTCCAGCTTCGTTGCTTCAACCCGGCTCTCCTGCGACCCGAAGCGAGCGCCAAGCTGAAACCAGATAAAGGCCGCTTGCGCATTGCGGGGCACGTGATCGCCTGCCTGATAAAGTTTGCCCAGTTCATACATTGCCTGGGCCTCTCCACCTTCAGCAGCTTTCCTGTACCATCGCACGGCCGCTGGAAAATTTTGCGGAGTACCCTCACCCCGCGCATACATCTGCGCCAGCCGTAGCTGGGCATCGGTGCGGTTCTGCCGCGCGGCTTTCAGATACCAGCTCAGGCTTTCGCTCTGACTCCCAGTGCCACTGTCGAGCGTCTTTGCCAAATGGAGTTGCGCCGAGGGCTCGCCCTGCTCGGCCGCCTTACGGTTCCAGCGGGCGGCCTCCGCGGGGTTTTGCTCTACGCCGAAACCTCTTTCATACATGTAGGCCAGGTCGCGCTGCGCTTCGCGGATACCTTGCTCGGCGGCTTTCTTTTCCCACAACAATGCCTGCTGGTAGTCGGCCGGGATGCCTCGCCCATACAGGTAGGTGCGGCCTAGTTCGTACTCGGCGGGCGCGTAGCCTAACTCCGCCGCGCGAGTGTACCAGCGGATTGCTTCTTTGCCGTCAGACGCTACGTTGCGCCCCAACTCGTAGCAGGAAGCCAGAATGGTTTGCGCCTGAGGATTGTTCTGCTGAGCGTCATTCTGGATTTTCGTAAATTGATCGGGACTGGATGGACAGTCGAGCTGTTCGGCGGCTTTTTCCTGGCTACTGGCGAGTACAGCAACGGATAGGCTTAGCGCCAAGACGAGAAGTTTGAAAGAAGATGACAGCATATGTTTTCAGGCTCATCTATGTGAGAACTTGAGGGGCGTCGTCCCTACGGGACTAACATCAATTTTGCGCATCCCCAGCGCTGAAGCGCTGGGCTATAGTACGTCACCCCTTCGGGGTTATCGATCTCTCCATGTGCTCAGACTCTCCACGTGCTCAGAAATTAGCTCACAAACCCTCATTTGCACTCGGCCTGTTTGTTGTCGGCGGTATTCACCAGGCACGCTTCGTCATAGTAGGCATGTTCGCCGACCAGCTGGTAATGCAAGACGGTCCTCAGGCCATTGCTGCCGGCCTGCGACGACGTTTTTGCGGCCGGCGGGTCGAAGGCAACAGTTTCTGGACCGTCTTTGATGGCTTCGCTCAACACGCGTCCCCGCAGCTTGCCATTGCCATCGGGGAATTTCCACTTCATGACGGCGGCGATGGTCACGGCAATATCAGCGTTGCTGGCAGGGGCGCGGTCTACGTACTCCTGTTTGAAGTCAGGTCCGAAGGCCGCCATGTTGTTGAAGGTATCGGCACGGCTCAGGCTGCCGTGCATGCCTTGTCCTTCCTGAAGCGAAGAGTCGGCAATTTCCACGCGGCTCAGCAGAGCATTCTGGCCCAGGGAAAAGCTCTTGAAACTCACTACAATCGCGGGCTTGGGCAGCCTGGTCGCGCCCATCAGGCCGACGGCGCTGAGCGGCAGCGTGCCAGGAAGATCACCCAGGTCGTCGCGCACAAAGACGCCATCCACATAATCCTGTTGCAACAGAAATGAGCAGATGCTTTGAGCCAACTGCCTGTTGGCTTCGGTCTTGTCGCCGCTTTCCTGCGGCAGATAAATAATGTCTGAGCCGCCATTGGCAGCGACGATGATTTCCGCATCGGTGGTCTCGGTTTCACCCGGCGCTTTCCCGCTCCCTCCTATGACGCCGTTCCCGAAGGAGGGGTGCTGCGCAAATTTGGAATTTTCGGTCTCAATCCGCTGATAGAAGTTACCGCTTTCACTGATGAAGGAAGGCGCATCCGGGTCGTAGAGCGGCTTCATCAAGGCGTGCGCCAGGTCAATGGCCAGAAACCCCGATGGCAAATATCCCTCTTTCACGTCCAGGTAAGTTTTGCCGGCAGCATAGCTTTTCGTAGCTGCACCAGTGCGGGATGTCTCCCGCTTGCTGATGGTCGAAAAGCCGTGATCGGCAACCATGATGATGTCTGTATTGCCATCGAGGTCATTCGCTTTCAGGTAGTCAACGATCTGCCAGAGGTCGTTGTCGGCATTACGAATAGCTGTTCGTGAAGTCGGGCCGTTGATCCCCGGAAACAATTGATCGAGGCTGTCTCCCTGATTGTGTTGCGTGCCATCGGGATCGCGCGACCAGAATACAAGGAAGAACGGCTTCAACTGCTTTCGGAAAGCAGGCAAGACTGCCTGCGTGACGGTGTTCGCCAAATATTGCTGCTGATTGAAATTCGCAACCAAGGTTCCGGGACGCCCGTTGTTTCCGCGCGAGCCCGGTTCCTGCTGGCCGTTGCTGCGGTCGGGCGCGCTAGCGCTCAGTCCTGAGGCCTTCATCTCAGCTTTTATATCCCCGGATAATGGAATGCCTTGCGGGCCGGTGGCATCGTCAATGATGGTCGCCAGCGTAGGCTGAAACTCGCTGTTGACTGCCGTGATCTCAGAGATATCCTGAATTGCCGTGGGCCCCAGCTTGCCGACAACCGCCACCGCATAGCCGTTGGCGCGCGCCATATCCGCCAGAGTCGGTTCCCCCAGGTAGTTGCCATCGTAGTAATCATTTAATCTGGCGAGAAAAAAGTCGTTCTCGATGAAGGGCGTAAGAGTACCGGCGGAAGCGTCCCGGGAGATGGAATGGCCTGCGTACAAAGTGTTGCCAAAATCCCCGGTGTCTCCGAGTCCGTGCCCGGTGGCAAGCGCGGAAGCATTGGGAGTGGTAAACGTGGGATACAGAGCGTGGCTGTTCACGAAATCCACGCCGCGCTGGCGCAAAGCGAACATGGCCGGCGCAACATCGGCATTCACGGCGTCGTGCCGCAATCCATCGGCAATAAAAAGTATCAGATTGCGGCGAGGAGCCGATTCGCCCGGCGCTGAAGCCGGGGCATTCTGGGCAGCGGCAGCAATTGCCCAGATCAGCAGCTCGATTGTGATAAAGATTTTTGCAACTGTGATTCGCATTTTACATTTCACCTGAGGAGGCGCAACCGTTGCCACCAGCCTAAACATTAGAGCAATTCCAGCATTGATGTATCCGCGCGACACCGGGGCTGAAGAGCGTGCGTGAGAACCCAAAAATCGGCTTGGTTGACCACAACATATTGCATTTGCCAAGCATTGTGATCGCAATATCTGACACGAAAACCTAGTTCTCACACACGCTCTGAAGCCCAATCTTAAAGGCACTCTACGCACGGCTGAAAGACGTGCTCTTCCACGGTAGTGGATACAGTAATTGTGGAATCACTATAATTTTCACGGGTAACACATTCTACAATCCATGAGCGTTAAGCACACTCGCGCCACAATTTCTTTCACGGAGATTTTATCTTTTGTTAACAGGACTCTAACAATTCAACACAGCAAGCTTTATCGGCTAACGAGTTCAGCCAGGCGCTTGGATCATTGGCCATAAAAAAGGGCACAGCCGGAGATGGCTGTGCCACAAATCTTTAATTTCGTGCCGAGACTATTTCGCAATCAAAGCCAAATTCATAACCTGCCTATTGCCATGGTATATAAGCCAAATTCACTACTGCGGTGATTGCGGCTGTTGTGTCTGCGATGAATTATTGTTCGCGGGCAAAGTGCGCCGCGTATGCGATGAAGCTGACGCCGGAGCAATTTGCAGATCCTGATTGGTCTGGAAGCGCAACTGGGTCTCTGCCGGGACCTTCACTTGAGGGCCTTTGGTCAGGACCTGAGCGCCAGCACCGGCTGCACCACCTGCGAGCGCGCCGATGGCCGCTCCCTTGCCGCCGCCGGCAATGGCACCGATCAGGGTCCCTGCCAGCGCGCCGCCGCCTACGTATTCCCCGGTCCGTTTGTTCATTCCGATTCCGGATTTCCCGCCCTGCTGGGTGGTTTTGTTTGTATTCAGAAGGTAACGATGGCCGTTGACGGTGACCGAGCGCAAACCAAGGGTGACTTCGTTTGCCTTACTGCCTTTGGTTACTGCCACCTGGGCTGGAGAGCCCTTAGGTATGGCAACGTTCCCATTTTGGTCTTGCACATCCTGGCTTACAGTTGCCGGAAATGTTTTTCCAACCGCACTCGAATTGGCTTGAATTGCCTGGTCTGTGCGGACCTGAATTTCACTCCCCGATCCAACCACCGACTGGGCCAGAAGCGGAGAGCAGAATAAGGCCAGAACTACGCCTAACGCTAATAATTTATGTCGAAGCATACCAACCTCTCTTGGGACGAACTTATAGGGGAATATGATGGCAGCGGCGTTGGCAGGGGTGCCTTACGCGCAAGGGTTGCCTGAGCCAATCGTGAGCTGCGGTCCGGCTCGGAATTTGGCCGGCAGTTTTTTGAGAGCGGAGTATTGTGGTCCAGCATTCGTTCCGGTGAATTTCAAATGCCAGGCAGGTTCAGGGGCTCCCCTCGACACTGGACAGCAGTTCAAACCTGACACGGCTGTCACATTGTTTGCAGGCAGGGAAGAGCGTTTCCTTTTTGAAGATCACTTCGTGCGGTTCCCTGTGAGCATCGTGAACCGCCCGATAGATGCCCGCTTTAGGTATCTTCTCTCCGGGTTTGTACGTCATCTTGGGAGTAACGGAAGCCATGAGCGAATCCAAGTTGTACAGGGGACAGTGTGGAAGATGCCAGGGGAAACGGCGGGTTGTCTGACCCGGAGGTATCCTCGACAAAATCAGAGTCTTCGGAGATGTGGGGCGCCGCCGTCACCAGTTTGTAACGCACCAGCTCGCCACAGCGCCGGCAGAAGGGAAAGATGCTGTCACGCACCAGCACCACCTTTACCCGGGGTTCATCTTCATGGCAGATTTCGTAGATGCCCGATTGCGTCACCGGCTCGCCGGGGCAGAGCAAACAATCGGTCTGGTCGTATTTTCCCTGTCCGTTTTCTTTGGACAAGGCTGGGTCTGTGGTTCGATCCATAAGATTAAGTCAGCACCTCCTCAAGGCAGCAGATGCTGTCTGAAGCGGTTGCGTTGTAGCTGTTGTATAAGGCCGGTCGGTTACCGAGTCTTGTTCTCCACATCGCCGGCGGCCTGACGGGTTTTCTTGGCGACTTTATGCGTTCCTTTTTTGGTCGTTTTCTTTATCGCCTTGCCGGTCTTCTTGGCGGCGTTCTTAGTGGAAGTTCCGGCGTCTTTCATGTCTTGTTTTGCGCCCTGGGTATCCTGTGCCTTGAGAGACGGGGCAGACATGCTGGCGGCAGCCAATGCCAAAACCAGTATTCGCAGAATCGTTTGCATGGTTAATCCTTAGTCATTTTGAAAGTATGTTGAATTCTTGGTTCTTTTGTTTTGGATGCACAAGCTCAGCATAAGGAAGTCCGGAAGCCAAGGGCGGTCCAAAGTCAAGAGCGGACCGGAGATGGGATGCCGTTTTCGCCTGCCGGCTCAAGCGGCTTTAGAGTCTTCAGCGGCGGGTTCGATATTAGGGATTCCCGAGCCGGCCAATTTCAATTCGGGAGTTCGCGCAATCGCATCCAGCAGCTCGCGCATCATCTGGTCATCGATTGCCGCCGCGCTTTCCAGTTCGATGGGATAGCGAATCACGACCTCGATTCCATTTTGGGTCACGCGGAGCTGGCTCTGGGGCTGCGGAGCGGCCACCACAACGCTCAGGGTCCGCTGCATTTGTTCATGCTGTTTTTCGATCTTCTCGCGGTAGCTGTTGTACACTGACTCCACGGCCTCGGTGAGACGTTGCTTCGCCAGGTGATAGTTGCTCCCTGGCGCCAGCGTAAGCGAGACCTGGTGCCAGACGAAGTTTGTCCCGGGAATCTGCCGGTAGAAGCTGGCGTTGGGTTGAAAGACGACGGCGTTGGAGAACACCACAATCCTGCCGGTTAACTGGCGGTCTCCCCAACTGCCGCCCACCTCCATGAGATGAAGCCGGATCAAACCAATATCAATCACATCGCCGGTGACGTTGGAGATTTGCACGCGGTCGCCCACGCGCACCCCATATTTCCCAATCAGGAAAAAGTAGCCGACAACGGCCAGAATCACGTTTTGCAGCGCCACGGCAATTCCCGCGGTGATCAGGCCGGCAAAGGTAGCCAGGGAGCCGACTTCGGTGGCCAGGGCAAAGGCTATGGTGATGGCGATGGCGAACCAGAGAACGATGCGGCGCAACAGCAGAAATTGGTAGCGCCGGCGCAAATCGTGTACGTAGCGGAATGTCGCCCGCCGCCAGGCCTCCGACAGCGCCACCACCACGGCGACAACGATTCCGAACAGCACCGCCCTGAGAATGAGCCTTTTAAGGTCAGCCGAATATTCGCTCTTCACGTTGTTGCGCCAGCGGGTGAGGTTGCTCTTATAGACATTGAACAGCACCGCCTGTTTGCTCAGGGGCAGCATGGCGGCGGAAATTTGTTTGAAGCCGGCGGTGAGCATATTCAACTGGCTTTTGAGCTGCTCCAGTTGGGCAGGATCGCTGTTATCGGCCTGCTTGGCCAGTTGCTCTCCGCGCTGCGCGATCGCCGTCAGGCTTGAGAGCAGCGGAGCGCGGAGCCCCTGCGCAGATTGCGCCAGAGCGTCGGTCAACTGCATGGTTTGATCGAGAGTGGTGATCTTGTGATGCAGCGCGAACAGCTCCTCCGTCAGATCAAGAATGCCCGAGGGCTGACTGCGGCGCAGCGCGGCCTGATCGGTCGCAGGAGCATTTGCTGTTGGCTGGGTCTTGGTTATGTCTGATTGCAGTTCGGGAACGGAACGCTGGAGCTGGTCAATCTGCGCCAGCAGATTGCCTCCCGCGCCGGTGGCGCCGCTTACAAATTGCAGCATGTCATGCAGCATCTGGCTGCGGCTCTGGGCCAAATCGAGTTCGCTTTGCAACTCATCAACCGTGGATTGCAATTTCTTGCGGGCGCTGCCGCGGGCAGCCGCCAGCTTCTGCCGGTCCGATTCCAGCTCGACCTGGGTTTGGCGCACCTCGGTGTCGGCATCGTCGGCTGCGCGATAGAGCGCTTGATACCTTTCCGGCTCGCCCTGCATTTGTTCCGTGCCTGCCGCCCCTTTGCTCGCCAGCAACTGCGCTGCTGCGCGAGCAAAATCGAAAGATAACTGTAAGATCTGCCGGGAGTTCTGGCGGTCATCATTGAGATAGAGCAGGTCGGTCGGGTCGGTTGCGAGCTGCTCTTCCACGACAATGTGCCGGTGCCAGTCAATGGCCTGATTGAGGAAGGCGATGATCGCCTGCGCATCCGGAAGCTCCGCGCCTGAAATGTTACCGGCAGGTGTATTCCCTGTGGGAACATTCGGGGTTGGATTCGACGGCTGCGCCTTTATGGATTTTCCCAGCAAGAAGGCAAGCGCCATCACCAGCAAGGGCCATTTGATTTTGTCGAATGCTCGGATGCAGGTCTCCGGTTCAATTGTGAACATTTGTGGCTGCGAAGGTGGGATGTGCTCAGCCTGCCGCCGGTTGCATCCAGGCTGGTGCGGAGACGCTGTTATCTGATGAGTAGGGATTACAGCTTATCTTTAACCCGTGTGCGAAACCATTTGCGGAACCGTAGCTTTTCGTGCCGCCGTCCCCAGCTTTTCGAGTGCGGGATAGGAAACTGGAGGAACTATCGTGCGCTCGGGCGCCTTCGACTTGCTTTGAATCGCGCGCACCATGGTCTCAAGGGCAATGCCCGCGGTAGGCGGGTTAACAACCGAAGAGGTCAGCAATCCCCTGCGGACCCATTCCTGCCCGGCTGCAGGACAACAATCGCAGCCGATGTAAGGCAGTCTACCCCACCGCTCCCGTTGTTCACCGCTGGTATGTTCTTCAAATGCCCGCCGCGCGCCCAAGGCCATATCGTCATTTTGCGCGGCAACCAGGTTCACCGGAATCGTGTGCGAAGTGCGTAATTGAAGCCATCGGCCCACGGCTTTATGCGCGCTCTGCTGGCTCCAGTCGCCAATCAGCGTTCTCACCTGAACGTTGCTGGGTTTGACCGTCTGCATCCAGGTTAAGCGTTGCTCGGCGGTGGAATTGCCGCTCGGACCCAGAATATATAAAACCAATCCGCCTTCGGGAAGCAGTGCTCCGATCTGCCGTCCCTGGATTCGCCCAATTTCACTTTGATCTAAAGTGACGGAAAAAATAGGCGCCTCATGCTGGCTGCGCAACTCCGCAATGTATTCGACCTCGCGGTTGAGCACTGCCCATCCAATGCCCGCCGCTGCTGCCTGCCGCGCAACCTGGATCAGGGTTGTGCCCACAGGCGCGCATACGATCCCGTCGGGCCGCGTCTCTTTCGAAGATTGAATCGCTTCCAGGAGTTGTTCGCATTGCGTAATCGCATCTCCGCCCGCATATTGAATTTCCACGTCCACGCCGAGGCGCAGGGCCATCGCTTGCGCCGCCGACGCGTGCTGCTTCTGATAATGATTTTCTTCCATCAAAAGCGAAATCAGAAACTTAAGCCTCTTCATTGGCACTCACATAACCTTTCGAGGGGGCTATTTTGCTCTACAACCTGCAACTCATCTGGCTTGAGGGTGGGCCACCACTGTCGCCGCGCGCACCGGCGCGGTTGCCGAATGATCGGGCGCGGCAAAATCGAGCGACTCCATGCTGTGGATCATGGTCTCGATATCGTTCGCATTCCCCGCCATGAAAGAAAACGTGACCGCATAATTGGCGAGAAAGGTAAAAACCTGTGTCTGGTAAATCACCGGACTGCCGGGCGCTGGTTTGGACATCAGATCAACCCGGTAGAAATCTTTGCCAGCAAAAGTGTAGTGCTTGTCCGTATGCAGCACGTTGAATGCGCCCGTGGGACCGGCAAAGGCATCGGCGCATGCTTTCACAAAATCCTTGGGGGTCACGTTCTTCGCCAGGGCATCGGCGTTAATGCTGATGTAGCGCATGTCTGTTCCGCCGGAAACAGCCGGATTCGCGGTGAACATGGCGTACATCTGGCTGGCGGTAGAAGATTGTATTGCGTTGCCACTCCAGCCATCGGGATACTGATAAGAGAATCCGAAATAGCTGTTCACATAATGCCTTCCGCTGAGCACGCCGTAATCCGGGTGCAGATCCGTGGGCTTTACCGGCATGGTTGTGGTTATAGAAGCGCTCTGCACGGGAGCCTGAGGTTTGCCGCTCTCAGGAAGTGCATTCGAAGTCAGGGTCTGACAGAACACGGACGACGCCACCAATACGATGGCGCAAAACATAGTAAACACAGCAAAACGTTGCGTGAACATGGGGAACCTCCATGTGTTCTCGGGGATGATTTCCGGGGGGATATGTTTATGTTGCGGGGGTGTAAATCAATGCCGGGGGTACTTGTCAATGATCGCCAAATCAGGGAGAACGGTGCGGCTCCCAACTGGCTGCTGTTTTCGCAAGGTCTATAAGGTCCCTGCCAGCTTCAAGTTACGCCTACTTTCCCACAATCCGGAATGGAACAATAGGTTACTTTAGTAACCAGAGCCCGGGCAGACAGCCCCAGGGACGTGATCCCAGGCTGATTGACGATCCCGGATTCCCCGAATCCTAGTAGCAGAGGTCAGTTGCGAGTAGATGTTTGCTTCTGGGAAGGATTCGCGAGCCGAGCGTATGTACATCCGGCAACCCCGGACAGGTTCTTGCCTTCTAAATTTTCATGGAAAAATTGCGGCTAGTTCTTCTCTCTTTAATAACAGCTTCGGTCTTGCTGATGGGATGCGGCGCCGGCCACCCAACCATCGTAAGCATTACAGTGACTCCGGCAAGCGCGACTGCCCCGAGCAGTTCGCAAGGTCAAACAGGCTTCAGCGCAACCGGAAACTTCAGTAATCATCAGAGCCGGTTGTTGACGGTGGGCGATGGCCTGAGCTGGCAGTCATCGAACGTAGCGGTGGTATCGATTACCAGTCTCGGACTGGCGACCTGCAAGATTCCGGGAACGGTAACCATCACCGCCTCGGCGCCGGCCAATCTCCAGATCACGGTCGGCACGGGTGTGAACAACACCGCGGCGACTGTCACCGGTACTGCAACGCTTACCTGCACCTAGCAGCAAGCGGCGATGCCGCGCCTCTGGACCCCTCGCTGTGTCGACCTCGCGACGCGGAGTTGATTGACTCCGCGTCTTGGCGGTTTGCCCGCCCAGCGCAAACAAACTTGGTTTCCGGCAAGCTAAGCCACGGCGCGCCCCTCATGCGCAAAAGAGTGCATGATTTCGCAATAGTGGGCAGCGAGCTCTTCCGGCGTAAACCCTGAAAATCGCCGGGCGACTTTCAGGCCACTCCGCAGCCGCTCAATGTCAGATTGGTCGATTCTCGTTTTTACGCTTTCAAGTTTTGCGCCTTGACCTTCGAAAGCCTCGATAAACTGCCTGGCGCGCAGGCGGTTATGGTAGCTGATCTTGTTCTGAACAAAAAAATCCCATATGCGATCTGAGTACTGAAGAAAATTGACCTTTGAAACTCCCAGCTCTGCGTAATGGTCGCCCGGGTCAATGATGTGAAAGCCCATGCCTGAGGGTTTCAAGATTCTGCGCGATTCGGCGATAAGTTTTGTCAGCACATCGGGCGGTACATGTTCAAGAACGGAAATACTGAAGAAGAGGTCAACGCTCTTTTCCAGCAAGCCCGTGGCGCACGCATCGCCTGGCGCAACATAGTGGATACCGGCGAGCGCTAGCAGTTCATCAAGGCTATTGACCCGATGCAAGGCGTCAATGCGCTCAGGATCTCCGCCTCGTGAAATGAGCAGATCTTTTATGGCGTGGAGCTGGAGAATGATTTGCCTGGGAATGGAGAAACGGAGATGCCGCACATGGTCATAGGTATAAATCTCCCTGGAGCGGAATATGAACATCAGAAGCGGGTCGAGCAATTCCCATCCTGTGCCTACTTCGACCACGCTTGCGTCCTTCAGGGATACGTGCAGCTTTATTTGGTCATAGACGGGCAGGCGCCAAAGAATCTTGTCCTGCAGAATCTGAGGGGTGTAGCGCCCACCCATCAGTTGCAGGCGATGATTAAGGCTTTCACCGTGTTGGAATTTTGACAAGATGAATTGAACAGCAACTTTTGTTTTCCAGTTCATCGCGACGCAATCCTAGAACTTGCGATCAAACCTTTCTACTCTGGGCCTCGACACATCGGTAATCTGTCACCCAAGTTTTTACCAACCACTCTCGCGAACGATGCTCCTGGTCAGGGGCAGGTGCTTGGATTCAGATACTTTGGATCGAGTTGTCACCCTGATGGGAGCCCTGTATTACTGGCGTGAAAGTTGAGGTGTTTTGCGGGCGAGGTGAGTTCGTGACGGGTTGGTTATGAGGTCCCTGATTGCAGAGAGCAGAGCTGGATTACGAAGCTCCTGGATTAAAGCTTTGCGAGACAAATGCCTGCTCCCGGCGCAGGATGGAAAACAGCTCCTTACAGCTTGGAGGTTGCAACTTGGAGCGGACGGACATTAATTAAGTGGTGGGCGCTATAGGATTCGAACCTATGACTTCCACCGTGTGAAGATGGCACTCTACCGCTGAGTTAAGCGCCCACAGACAGACTGATGCGGTACGAGAAGATAGCTTTTCGATTTTAACAAAAGTTTCAAGTTTCGAGTTTCAGGTTTTCCAGTTAAAGCTGCAATTGGCGTTTGGCCTGGAGCAAAAAGAACCTCAACCGCGGATAACACGGATCGCGCGGATTTGCTGGCGCCGGGAGAAACTTCACTGTAACGAAATGGCCCCCCCGGCCACGATGTATGGAGTGTGATTCCATCCGCCTGCATATCTGAAAGCAAGAAAACCCGCCGGCAACGGCGGCCGCTTCTATTCCTGGCTTTGGCTGTCGTTAACATTGTTGTATTAACTAAACATTACACAATCCAACCGATGGAACGCTGCACCGGCTATGGTTTTCCCATTTTTGTTAAGGCATTTTTTCTTGCCCGCCAACAGGTAAGGGGATACACTTGTGCCCTCCCCAGACATCGTTCGCTACAGGCTTACTTAAGGAAATAAAGGCTTATGACCGCCGTTGCCGGGTCATTGCGTTTGTTGCAGAGATACGGACTAACCCGTAATGGCACTGGCCCCTTTTTGAAATTGCCGGTAAAGTGGCATGCGGCGAAGCAGCAATCTGTAAGACAGTCTTTAATTCCAGGACCTGTAAAGCACGCGATTGCGATATGCACGTTTTTGTGTCTTCTGCCTCTGGCGGTGGTTGGGCAAAGTGTTACTGTAAACGATAATTTCTTCAGCTCGAACGCAATCACCATTACCGCCGGGCAAACCGTTACCTGGACATGGTCAGGCAGCAACAGCGGTTCGCATGACGTAGTCTCGGGCTCAAGCTGCAGCTCAGACGGCCAATATAGCTCCCCTTTTCATTCGAACAGTGGGACTTTCACGCATCAGTACACGGCAGTAGGCACCTATAACTATTTCTGCAGTCCGCACTGCGGTCTGGGAATGACCGGATCAGTAGCCGTGAGCCCGGCGGCGGCAACCCATCTGGTCATGAGTTCTGTGCCGGGCAGCGCGACAGCAGGAGTTGCATTCAATGTAGTAGTCACGGCATACGACCAGTTTGGAAATATTGATACTAATTTCGGTAACACAGTTTCCTTCACCAGCAGCGACGGGCAGGCGATTCTGCCCAGCGGCACCCTGTTCAGCGGTCAACGCACCTTCAGCATAACCTTGAAGACAGCCAATTCTCAGAGCCTCACTGCAAATGCCAGCGGGGTTAGTTCCAGCGGTCCGTTTTTTATCAACGTCAGTCCGGCGGCGGCATCGCATTTTTCTTTGAGCCCATCGGCGAATCCTGTCAATGCAGGATCGGCGTTTAACGCTACGGTTACTGCCCTTGATCCTTACGGTAACATCGTCACCGGCTACGGCGGGACGGTGCACTTTACCAGTTCGGATGGAAGCGCCACCTTGCCGGCCGCCAACACCCTGGTCAGTGGGTCACGCACATTTACCGGCTTTATTCTGCGGACCGCTCCCAGTCAGACGATCACAGCTACCGACAACTCGATCAACGGCACAGCCACAATTACGGTAGATCCCGGTCCAGCCTCGCAGCTGAGCGTGACTGCGCCGCCGAGCGCAAGCGTGGGCCTGGCGTTTAACATTACAGTGACGGCGCTCGACCAGTTCGGCAACCAAGCCACGACTTCAGGTACGGCCTATACCGGCACAGTGCACTTTACCAGCTCAGATGGAGGCGCCACCCTGCCGGCCGATTACACCTTTGTTACAGGCGATAACGGGGTGCATATCTTCAGTGTTACCTTGAGCACAATCGGCACGCAGAGCGTGACTGCGACCGATAACGGCAACGGCTCCATTCACGGCAGTGCGAACGTCACAGTAAAACCGCCATGTCCCGCCGCTACCAAGACTTTTTCCAACAACGCAACAATTAACTTTAGTACGACTGGAAGTGGGGGAACAGCCACTACATCTCCATATCCATCCGTCATCACCGTTTCCGGCATGACGGGGACTATCGCAAAGCTGACCGTCACCTTGAATGGATTGACAGTTCCTAAATGCGCGCCCGACTTAGCTTTCTTGTTGCAAGGTCCGCACGGTCAATTCATAGTCCCAATGACCGACGTTGGTCCCTGCAATAGCACCAGCGTCAATAACGTTACTTTAACGTTGGACGATGCGGCTGCCTCACCGTTGCCGGCGTTCCCCAATACCGTCAGCACAGGCACCTACAAGCCCTCCAGCTATGATTTATCGCACTTCGGCGTTCAGCCATCTTTGTCACCGCCAGCGCCTGTGAGCCCCTATACTGCAACGCAATTAGCAGCCACAGACGGCACTGCAACATTTGCCTCTGTATTCAACGGAACCGACCCCAACGGAACCTGGAATTTGTACGTTCTTTACCAAACTCAAATTAGCGGAGCCCCGGCAGACAGCGGCAGCCTTACTGGTTGGAGCCTGACCATCACGCCGCAATTTGCATTTGCAAACACAAATCCGATCACTTTTACCACCGGGACTCCCAACCCGCCAACGACCACCAACCCATATCCCTCTGCGATCAATGTTTCCGGTTTGTCCGGAAATATTACCAAGCTGACATTGACCTTGAAGGGTCTCACCGACAAATGTCCCGCAGACCTGGCTCTTCTGTTACAGGGACCGCAAGGCCAGGTGATGGTGCCCTGGTCGCTGGTGGGCGGTTGTACTCTGACGACGACTACTGTGGGAGATCTGACTCTGGATGATGCAGCAGCTTCACTTCTACCGAAATACTCCGGCAATAGCACTGCACTGCCTGCTGGAACCTATCAACCGTCAAGTTATCTTTTAACAAGCACCTTTGCCAGACAACCCTCATTTGTCCCAGGAGCGCCGGCGGGTCCATATCCCTTATCGGCTACGGATGGAAGTGCTACCTTTGCCTCTATATTCAATGGGACGAATCCTAACGGCACATGGAACCTTTATCTCCAACAGCAATTTGGAGGAAGTAATTTTGATGCCGGCCAGTTTGCCGGCGGCTGGAGCTTGACCTTTCAGACCGATTGCCCCGCAGGGACAAACTGCACCGTCAATTCCAATGCGAATCCCTCGGTCTTCGGGCAGCCGGTGGGCTTAACAGCGACGGTTTCTTCCGGCAGCGGCACTCCTTTCAGCCCGCCGCAAGTGACGTACCTGGACGGGGTCTCAAATCTGGCCACCATCAACCTGAATGGCTCCGGCCAGGCTACGGTCACCGACGCTGCTTTTACGATCGGTACGCACCCCATCACGGTGAACTATCCCGGCAATACAACTTTTGCGAGTTGTACATCGGCCATAGTGAATCAGGTGGTAAATCAAGCTGGTACCACCGCTGTCGTAACAACCTCAGGGACACCTTCTGTTTTCGGCCAGGGGGTCACCTTTACCGCCACAATAACCGCGAACGCTCCGGGCGCGGGTACGCCGACGGGCACAGTAACCTTCATGGATGGTGTCTCGACGCTGGGCACAGGCACGCTCGGCAGCGGTACAGCTACGTTCACGACGTCAGCGTTGGCGATAGGTGGGCATTCGATCACGGCGGTTTACGGCGGTGACGCTGACTTCAACGGCAGCACGTCGCCGGCACTCACGCAGAATGTAAACAAGGACGCAACCACCGGCATCGTGGGTTCATCCGTGGATCCCTCAGTCTTTGGAAACTCGGTGACTTTCACGGCCACGGTGACGGCAGCCCCACCGGGTTCTGGAACACCGACGGGCACAGCTACCTTCTTCGATGGCGTTACCTCGCTGGGGCCAGGAACACTAGACATCAACGGTAAAGCCACGCTCTCAACCGCGGCGCTGGCCGTTGGCAGCCATAGCATCACAACTACATACAATGGCGACGGCAACTTCACCGGCAGCACCTCTCCGGCGATCACGCAAACTGTGAACCAAGGCACGACCACCACCAGCGTGGGCACCTCGGGTACGCCTTCAGTCTTTGGAAATTCAGTGACGTTCACGGCGGCGGTGGCGGTGGCTACAGGGGCGGGTATTCCTACCGGCACAGTTACCTTCTTCGATGGTGCCACTCCGCTGGGCTCGGGAGCGGTAAACGGCAGCGGTCATGCGACGCTCTCTACGGCGTCGCTGGGCGCGGGCTCCCACGCCATCACGGCCACCTATAACGGCGATACGAACTTCAGCGGCAGCACTTCCGGAACTCTTGCGCAAATTGTGAATCAGGGAACAACGACCACGATCATCGGCACCTCGGGAACGCCGTCTACTTACGGAAGCTCGGTGACCTTCACGGCAACGGTGGCCGACGTCTCCGGAAGCGGAATTCCGACGGGCACAGTTACCTTCATGGATGGGGTGGCCACGCTGGGAAGCGGTACGCTGAACGGGGGTGGGGTGGCCACATTCTCCATCACGACGCTCGCCGTCGCCGTCAGTCATTCCATCTCGGCTGTCTATAACGGCGATGCCAATCTCACTGGCAGCACATCATCCTCCATCGGGCAAGTGGTGAACCAGGCGGCAACAACGGTTAATCTAATTTCGTCGCAGAATCCGTCGTTGCTCGGGCACCCTGTGACCTTCACTGCAACCGTGAACCCGCAATTCAGCGGCGTCCCAACGGGAAACGTCACCTTCTTCGATGGAACTACAAGAAACATACTGGGCACGGTAACGCTAAACGGCAGCGGTGTGGCGACGGTCACAACCTCGTCCCTGGATCAGGAGAGCCACGACATTACGGCGACTTATAATGCCGACTCGAACTTTACAGGCAGCGCCTCCGCAATTCTGACGCAGGTAGTGAATGCGCTGCCGGTTCCTGCCATAACTCTGACCTCGCATCCGAATCCGGCTGGATTTAGACAACAGGTAATTCTCACCGCGACGGTTTCAACCACCGGAGAGACGCCCACGGGAACAGTGGCGTTTAAGGATGGCGCCAACACCATAGGCACCGCCAACCTGACAACCGTGAACCCGGCAACAGCCGTCGCCACAATCACCACCAACCAATGGACCATTGGCAGCCACCAGCTTACCGCGGTCTACAGCGGCGATTTCAATTTTGGCACTGGCACGTCGCCTATGTTGGTGCAGTTGCGCACGCCCAAGCCGCACTAGGCGGGTTCCAGGTTTCAATGGGGAATATTGCCTGACCGATTCACCGGGTATGCGGGTCAGAAGGTGATTTCTCGGAGCCGTCAGGCGACTTCTGTTCTTCTTCCTCTTCCCGGGGATGAGGAACTTCAAAGAGCCGGATGCGGAAGTCGGCATCAGCCTTAGCTTGCGATGCCTGGGTTATCAATTCAAAATGTACATCGCTGTCGCATTTCGCGCAGCGCGGAAAAACTTCTCCGCCCAGCAGGGTGACCTCATGGCTCACCCGATGTTGAGCGTGGAACACACGGTAGATTCCGGTGACTGGAATTGCCTCGCCCGGCCGGAAATATGGCAATGGTAGTTTTTCAGCTTGCTTTGCCAACATAACCTCCGGGGCCGATAAACTTGCTGGCACAACATCCTACACCAATCCTGAGATCCCTGCCTGTAAGCAGGCTATGGATCGCTGTGGATTATCTGAGTTCCTGCTTCCATTGCGCCCCTGGCGATGGAATGTTTGGTCGTGCACCAAAATCTTCCAGCAACTCCAGTAAGGCCCTTGGGGCGTAGGACGATATAACGCGGTCGGCTCCGTCGCTTTTGCTTTCTCCGCTCCCTCGTGTGGACTAATAGCAACCACACGCAGGTTTTCTGGGCCTTTCTTTGGGCGGCAATGGTCATTGTAAAGATGCGTATCTTCCAAATTCCGTATTTTCGCTATATGTACTAAAATTCCGAATGGTCCTATGTCTTCTGGTTCCGAGTCGCGGCCTCCGGCGGGAGGTAAGTCAGGGGCTCCCCCCAAGGCCGAACCCCATGATTCGGCGCAACTTTCCGGCTCCAGCGGGGTTAGTGAGGGTGTGAGCAGCGTTGCGCTGAAACAGGGCTTTGCCGGATTGCGGGTTCCGGCATACGGAGCGCCTCCCGTTAATGGGGCACTGGCGCAGGCGGCTGCAGCCGAGCTTTCCGACTCGGAGATCATGCTGCGGGTGAAGGCGGGTGACGATAGCGCCTTCGATTACCTGGTGCAGAAGTTTCGCCGTTCCATGGTGGGCTTTATGTACCGCATGGCGCGGAACCAGGCCGTAGCCGAAGAACTGGCGCAAGAGGTTTTTCTGCGGGTGTACCGCTCGCGAGAAAGTTACGCAGCCGAAGCAAAGTTCAGCACCTGGTTGTACCGGATTGCGACCAATCTGGCGTTGAATCATTTGCGCGATACGAAAAGTGAACGCGCCGAGGTCAGCGTCAGCCTGGATGAGCCCGATGAAGAAAGCGGCCGGGCGGTTGACGTGGCCGACAGCCATTGCACGATCGAAGAAGAGCTGCTCCGGCGCGAGCGTATGGCGCAGATCCGAAAGCAGGTCGAGGCCCTGCCGGAAAGGCAGCGGATGGCCGTGATCATGCACAAGTACCAGGAGATGGATTACCGCGAGATCTCCGAGGTGCTGAAGATGAGCGAATCAGCGACCAAATCGCTGTTGTTTCGCGCCTACGAAACGCTGCGCGAGAAGCTGAAGGGGCTGCTGTGAGGGGGGAAGTATGAATTGTAAAGATGTGCGTGAGCAACTGTTCGATCTGGTGACGCCGGGTGCGGCGGTAGCGAACGATGATGCCGCCCGTCATGTGGCTGAGTGCGCCTCCTGCGCGGCGGAGTTGAATTCGTTGCGCCAGACCATGGCCCTGCTCGGCGAATGGAGCGCGCCCGAGCCCTCGCAGTATTTTAATGTGCGCTTGCAGGCCCGGCTGCGGGAAGAAAAGGCCCAGCCGCAGCGCCGCAGTCCTTTTGCCTGGCTGCATGTGCGCTGGCAGCCGGTGATGGCGGCGGCGCTCTCTTTTGCCATCGCCGCGGGCGTGATTGTGTATCAAACGTGGCCGCCGCAGGTGGAGGCCAAGGTCAGCCCGGCGGTTTCTGATCTGCAGGCCCTCGACAAGAATGGGGAAGTTTATAAGAATTTTGATTTGCTGTATGACGATGAGCCCCAGCAGGACCAGCAACAGCAAACACAGCAACAGGATTGGAACCCATAAGGTATCGTGATTCGCAGCAGGACCATTTCGCAGATGCTGGCAGGCATGATGCTGGCAAGTGCGTTTGTCTGCGCCCAGCCTCCTCGGAGGCCCCACAACGAGAAACCCCGCAACAATGCGCCCCGTAACGATGCGCCGCGAATTCCCAATCTGCCCAGGCCGAATCCACCGAAAATAGATACCACCAAACCCGAACCTCCGCATACGGTGCAAGCTCCGCACCCGAATGTCGGAGACACCAAAGCTCCGCATGTTGGCGAGCCGCAACGCCCGCGGCCCGGTGAAGGGTTGAGCCGCCTCAAGGATTTGAGTCCGGCGGAGCAGCAAAAAGCTCTCAACAACGATCCTGAGTTTAAGAAGCTGCCTGTCGAACAGCAGGAAAAATTACGGAAGACATTGACGGAGTTCAATAATCTCCCGCCGGAGCAGAAGCAACGCGTCATCGAACGCATGCGGCAGTGGGACAACCTTACTCCTGAACAGAAACAGCAGGCGCGTGGCTTGCAGGATAAGCTGCGCGAGGTCCCTCCAGACCGGCAAAAGATGATGCAGACGGCGTTGCGCCACCTGCGTAATATGGACCCGCAAGAGCGCCAGCGCGTGCTCAACTCCGACCAGTTCAAGAGCATGTTCAACGATAACGAGCGCGGCATCATGGGCGGACTTGCCGACCTGCCCATCGGTAAAGGGGCACAGCAACAACCGGGCGAGCAGCAACTGGATCAGTCAAACTCGGCCACCAAGTAGCTTTTCATCGAAGAGCCTGCCTCGTAACACTCTACTTCCAGCTCCAGCCGACTTGTTCTGCCTAAACGGAATCTAAAACAGCGATAGATTGGTAATATTACCTAGCAGATGGAAAACCGCCTGAGCTTCGAATTTCATGTATCGCGCGCGGCGCGTGACCGGTATAAGTTTGACGACGTTCTGTTCGCGCTGACCGGTAACGTGGTCTTCGCCAATCTGAAGGCGAGCCGCGAGTTTGCTCATCGCATGAACCTGGCCAGGGATGTGGAGCGCGATCCCGAGCGCGCTGTGCATCCGGGAGCTCTGAATGCCATGGGCCTGATTGATGAGGCGCTGCACGCCGTGGCTGCTCTCTACCGCCAGCAGCGCGATCCCAAAGCCATGGTGGATGCGCTGGCCTGGTTCCGCTCGCGTCTTGGCGAGCAATCGCTGGAGAAAACACTGCTGGCCTTCGCCGAGCACTTTCCTGTTGTGGGTGTTTACCGCGGCCAGCAGAAGGCGGCGGAATGGCTGGCGGCTTCCACCGCGGGCGTGCCCCATCGTGCCCTGGCTCTGGAAGAGCTGATGATGCTGTGGCTGGCCAACCTGAATCCGGCGTTCAAAAAATTCAAAGAGCTGTTCGACGACAAAGAGCTGGGCCTGAAGAGCGCATATCCGCAAATCGCGGCGGCGCTGCGCGATTATTTTGAAACCCGTCCGCGCTTTGGCCCGGAGAACCAAAACCTTGTGGATATGCTGCGCGCGCCCGCGCTGGCCTCGCCTGATTCCCTGGAAGGACAGTTGGCCTACATCCGCGACACATGGGCCGACCTGCTGGGCGACTTCATGCAGAGAATGCTGATCGCCCTCGATGTGCTGAAAGAAGAAGAGATGGCCATCTGGATGCGCTTTCATCCTCCCGACCATCACCACTTCGGCGGCGGGTTGACCACGGGCGATTCGAGCGTGGCTGCGATCCTGCAGTTTCGCGGCGCCGAATACGAGTATGAGCGCTTCAGTCCAGACCAGCACTGGATGCCGCGCACCGTGATGATGGCCAAGAGCGCTTACGTCTGGCTGGACCAGATTTCCAAAGCCTACCAGCGCCATGTGCATAAACTCGACCAGATTCCCGATGAAGAGCTCGACCTGCTGGCCCGCCGCGGCTTCAATGGCCTGTGGCTCATCGGAGTATGGGAGCGCAGCCGCGCCAGCCAGCGTATCAAGCAGCTCTGCGGCAACGCCGAAGCGGTAGCCTCGGCGTATTCGCTGCGCGATTACGCCATTGCCGAAGACCTGGGGGGCGAAGCCGCCTACATCAACCTGCGTAATCGGGCCGGGGCGCGCGGCATACGGCTGGCCAGCGATATGGTGCCCAATCATATGGGCATTGATTCGCGCTGGGTGGTCGAGCATCCGGATTGGTTTTTGTCGCTGCCCTATAGTCCCTATCCTTCCTACAGCTTCCACGGGCCTGACCTGTCGAGCGATGGACGCGTGGAGATCAAGATTGACGACCACTACTTCAACCGCACCGACGCTGCCGTGGTCTTCCAGCGCCGCGATCGCTGGACGGGCGACACGCGCTTCATCTACCACGGCAATGACGGCACCAGCTTTCCCTGGAACGATACGGCGCAGTTGAACTACCTGAATCCCGAAGTCCGTGAGGCCGTGATCCAGACCATCCTGCACGTGGCGCGGATGTTTCCCATTATCCGCTTCGACGCCGCCATGACCCTGGCCAAGCGCCATTATCAGCGCCTGTGGTTTCCCGAACCGGGAACCGGCGGGGCCATCCCTTCGCGCGCCGAGCACGGCCTCACCAAAGCTGCCTTTGATGCCGCCATGCCGGTGGAGTTCTGGCGGGAGGTCGTAGACCGCGTGGCCGCCGAAGTCCCTGATACCTTGCTGTTGGCCGAGGCCTTCTGGTTCATGGAAGGCTACTTTGTCCGCACCCTGGGGATGCATCGCGTCTATAACAGCGCCTTCATGAACATGCTGCGCGACGAAGAAAATGCCAACTACCGCACTGTGATCAAGAACACGCTCACCTTTGATCCCGAGGTGCTCAAGCGTTATGTCAACTTCATGAATAACCCCGACGAGCGCACCGCGGTGGACCAATTCGGGAAGGGCGACAAATATTTCGGCATCTGCACCATGATGGTGACCTTGCCCGGTCTGCCCATGTTTGGCCACGGGCAGATTGAGGGATATACGGAGCGCTACGGCATGGAATACCGCCGCGCTTACTACGACGAGCAGCCCGACTCGTGGCTGGTGGCGCGCCACGAGCGCGAGATCGTGCCCCTGCTGCATCGCCGCCATCTTTTCGCCGAGGTGCACGAGTTCCTGCTCTATGACTTTTACACTGACGATGGCCACGTCAACGAAAATGTCTTCGCCTATTCCAACCGCGAAGGCGATGAGCGCGTACTGGTGGTTTATCACAACCGTTACGCTCATACTCGCGGCTGGATTCGCATCTCCTGCGCCTATGCCGAAAAATCGCATGGCAACCGCCTGCGGCAGCGCTCTCTGGGTGAATCGTTTGCGCTCTCTACAGATCTATCTATGTTTGTGACCTACCGCGATGCGCTTACCGGGCTCGCCTACCTGCAGCGCTCGCGCGACCTGGCCGAGCGCGGATTGTGCGTTGATCTGCAGGCGTATCAGTGCCATGTGTTTCTGGAGTGGCGCGATTTGCGCGACGATGGCACGCATCCCTGGGGGCTGCTGTGCGACACGCTGGCCGGACGCGGGGTTTCCAGCCTGGAAGATGCGTTGCGAGAGCTGCAGCTCAAGCCGGTGCACGATGCCCTGCGCGCCGTGGTTGACCCCGCGCTGGCTGAGGCGCTGGCCGATTGCGTGGCCAAGCCGGAAAGCACGGCAACCAAGGCGCGGATTTTATCTGTTCTCGAAACCGCTCGCCATCGCACCGGATTGTTCCTGGCCGAAACCAGGCGCTATGTTTCGAGTGGCTCCGGAAAAACCGCCGGCCTGATGCCGGAAGAAAAATGGAGTGGAGATCAGGACGCCGCCGAGCAGGTTTTCGTTGAGCAACTGGGCGCCGCGTTGCGGCTGGCCACGCTGCAGGACCAGGACGAGGACCCCGATGAGCTTCCGCCCTGGCCCGCCGAGGCCCGCGCCGTCCTGCCGGTTGGCGAAGCGCCACGCCCGCAGGCCATCGCTATTTGGAGCACCCTGCTGGCCTGGTGCGCGGTAGACGCGCTCGGCCACCTGCAAAATCCCACGGAGCACGAATCCGTCTCCGCCCGGCTCTTTGACGCGCTAAGGCTGCGCGATCCGCTGGGAGCCGCCTTCGCCGCCGCCGGCTTGGTAGACGACGAACGCTGGCGGGCGGCCGCGCGGCTGCGCGCATCGTTTGCACATAGCTCGCTCGCAATCGCGCCCTTCAACTGGCTGCACGACCCCGATGTGGCCTGGGTGGTGGGCATCCACAAATATGAAGATGTGAGTTACCTGGTCAAAGAACAGTTCGAGCGCTTGCTGTGGTGGATGAACCTGCGCGCCCTTTTGAAGATCGCCGCAAGCCAGCCGCCCGACGTGGAAAAACTGCTCGTTGTACAGAAGCAGATCAAAGTCCGCATGCTCGCCGCTCAAGACGCCGGCTATCGCGTGGAAACGCTGGAGCAGGCGATTACGACAGAGAAGCCAAGGTAAAGAAAAACTCGCCATGGATTGAGTCATTGAGTCATCGGATCATTGGGTCATTGGAGAACCAGTCTTTTAGGTCTTTCATCCTGAGCTTTTAAATCTGTCATCCTGAGCCGCAGGCGAAGGATCCCGATGATGTTTCGGTCGCCCATGCCATTGCAAGGCATTCTCTGAGAATTCGCCGCCGGTTTCCTTGGAACTTGTAGCTCAGAGCTTGTAGCTGCTTTTCTGCCTCCGTAAATCGTAAATCGAACTTTCTAAAACTCCTCCGTGCTCTACAATCGAGCTCATGAAATTCAACCTAGTTTGCTTCATAGTTCTCCCGGTTGTGCTCTGCGCGACTGCCATCCGCAGCGGTGCTTTGCAAGCTGTGCAACCGACGCCGCTGTCGTCACAATCCACCTCGCAATCGACGGGGCCCGCTGCTGAAACTGCGGGTGCCACCTACGAAGAGCTAGGGCGACAAGTGGTTGCCGATCTGGCGGCTCGCCACTTTGATAAAGTCTGCGCGCAGTTTGATGAAAAGGTTTCAGCGGCGCTGCCGCTCGACAAGCTGGCTGAAGGCTGGGATAGCCTGCTGGCGCAGGCGGGAGATTTTGTATCCATCGAGAAGAGCTGGGAGAAGGAGCGGCGGGAATTCCATGTTGTCCACGTCATCACCGTTTTTCGGAAGACCAGGTTAGATACGATTGTCACCTTCGACGCGCAAAAGCGCATTGCCGGATTACATTTCGTTCCGGCCGAAACCACACCGGCATGGCAGCCGCCGGCGTATGCAAAACCAGAGAGCTTTCACGAACGCGAGGTCACGGTGGGAAGCTCTCCATGGCAGCTTCCCGGCACGCTTACACTGCCCAACGGAGCGGGGCCGTTCCCGGCTGTGGTGCTGGTGCATGGTTCGGGACCGCATGATCGCGATGAATCCATTGGCCCCAACAAGCCCTTTAAGGACTTGGCCTGGGGATTGGCGAGCCGCGGCATCGCCGTGCTGCGCTACGAGAAACGCACACGCATATACCCGCAGGAGATGGCGCACTTAGGGAGTCTGACGGTCAACGACGAAACTGTGGACGATGCCCGCAAAGCGGTGGATGTGCTCGCCGCGCAACCAGAGATCGAGGCAAAACACATTTTTGTTCTTGGGCACAGCCTGGGGGGATACGTGGGGCCGCGCATCGCCTCCGGCGACCCCAAGGTTGCCGGGCTGATCATCATGGCCGGCAGCACGCGTCCCATGGAGCAGTTGGTGGTGGAGCAGGTCCGCTATCTGGCAACGCTCGATGGAAAGATCACGCCCGAGGGCCAGGAGCAGATTGACGAAGTCGAAAAGCTTAAGGCAGCGGTGGAAGATCCCAATCTGAAGCCGGGAATGACGGTCAATTTTCTGGGCGCGCCAATCCCCGCCTCCTACTTTCTGGACCTGCGCAGTTATCATGCGCCTGAGTTGGCCGCGAGCCTGCACCTCCCGATCTATGTGCTGCAGGGCGGCCGCGACTATCAGGTGGGCGCTGCCGACTTTGAGGGCTGGAAAAAGGCGCTTGCGGCGCAGCCCACCGCCAGCTTCAAACTCTATCCCGCTTTGAATCATCTTTTCATGGCGGGGGAAGGGCAATCCTCAGCCGCCGAGTACGAGAAGCCGAATCACGTGCTGGAGGCAGTAGTGCAGGATGCCGCCGAGTGGGTGCGCCAGAAAAGCCAGGCGGTCATGCCGGAAAAGCGGGGTAAATGAGAGAGTGCGCCAGCGCGGGTGGGAGGGTTATGCTTGCTTGCGCTCGGCTGGACTGGGACAGCCTAGCAATTCTCCAACCAGCATCCTGAAAACTTCTTTTTCCCGATCCGTACCGGCCCCGTTGGCGATAAATTGGAAATATAGCCCTTCGAGCTTTTCTTTTTTCTGAATCACATGATAGAAGTAGCTGCCCTCGGGCGGGTTGATGTAATCGTCTTCGGAGATATCACGGGAGACATTCGTGAACCGGCGCTTTTCTTTAAATTTGTCGGCCAGGTCGAGGACTGTGATCGCTTCCAGTACTTCCGGCTCCAGGCGTGTATTGAAGCACACTCCACAATGCTTAACGTGAGGGTTGTCTTTGCGGGCGGAGCATTTCCCATGCTTGATGAGCAAAAGTTTGAGGCCTAGGGAAAGATTCATAGTAATTGTTTAATCTCCCTATAGATAGTCTCCCTATAAGTGGTGGACTCAAGCGTTAGCATGCACGGACAATTCCGTGAATGCAAGAAGTTCATAAAAGGCTTGGAAAACGAATAGCCGGACTGCGCCGTAAAAAAGGATACTCCCAGGAAGCGTTCGCCCATGAATGCGGCTTCCACCGAAGCTACATGGGGGCCGTGGAGCGAGGAGAAAAAAATATAACCCTTGCGATGTTGAACCGCGTTGCAAAAGCGTTGAAAATCTCTCTTTCCGAATTATTCCGGACCGTCTGAATCGCGGGTAAGCAAGTGTCGCCCCTCTATCCGCAGCCTGTAAATCCGTGCCCTGACACATTGCTATTTATGAACCAGCTCTGCCCGACTACTTCTGTTGCGCCACGATGACCGGCTCGGCCGAAGACAGCCAGGGCAACTGGCACAACTTCTCGACTGACAATATTGATTTGTTCCAGTTGTATGGCTACGGTACGGGCTCGTTCGAGCAACTCGAATTCATACACATTCTCTCGTCGAACCAGGTGCAATTTTCGTTCAACGAACGTTCCGGAGGACACTAGAGCGTGCTCACTAATCGGTCGTGATGCGGTCGGCAATTCTCTGGTATTCGTTTTCCGACACCAGGCCCCTGGTCACCAGCTCGTGCTTGTCTTGAAAGGGGCGCGCCTTCACGATGCGGTTGGCATCGGCCTGGGTAATTCCGGGAAGGTCGAGCAATTGGGTCTTGTCGGCGGAGTTGATGTTCACCAGCCCCGGCTTGTCGCGGTTCCATCCCTCTTTCACGCCTTGCGCGATGGCGGTGCTGTCTTTCTTGACCTCCTCGGTGGCCGCGGCCGCGCCCTTGCGTAGCTGGTCGCGGGAGTCGTTGGCCTTCTGCTCGCTGCAGCTTGCCGTGAACAGCAAAACACCTGTCAGTGAAATAAGACTGGCGAACTTGAACAATTTAGAGAACATGGAATCACCTCTTCAGCTTCTTAGAATGGAAGCTGGCGGCTGGGATGTGGTTGTATCAGCATTCGAAGATCAACCACAAAGGACACGAAGGTCCACCAAGGGCACAAAGAAAACACAGGTTCAATTGTGTTAAATCGAGGGTTCCTGTAGGTTGTTAGTTTCAGCAATTGGGCGGAATTTATTATGAAAATCGAGACCTTGACCGTACACGCCGGCCACAGCCTGACTCCAAACGAAAACGAGCCCATCATTCCTGCCATCAGCCTCTCTACCATCTTCGAGCGCGCCGAAGACGGAAGCTACAAGCATGGACACGTCTACACGCGCGCCTCCAATCCCAATCGGCGGGCGCTGGAGCACGCACTGGTCGAACTGGAAGGCGGCAAGGCGGCGGCAGCCTTCGCATCCGGATCGGCGGCAACTCACGCTGTGTTTCAGGCGCTGGCGCCGGGTGACCATGTGATTGTCACGGAAGGCTTTTATGGAACCACCAAGCTGCTGCAGGATGTAATGAAGCCCTGGGGATTGGAGTTCAGCCTGGTCAACACCAGCGATCTGGCTGCGTTGAGCGGCGCAATCCGGCCCACTACCAAACTCATCTGGCTGGAGACGCCTTCGAATCCGCAGATGCGGGTGAGCGACATTGCCGAAGTGGCCAGGCTGGCCCATTCTGCGGGCGCGCGGCTGGTTTGCGATAACACCGTGGGCACGCCCATCCTGCAGCGCTGCTTTGATCTCGGCGCCGACGTGGTGATGCACTCCACTACCAAATATCTCTGCGGGCACAGCGACGTGTTGGGCGGCGCGATTGTGAGCCGCGAGGAAGACGCCTTCTTCCAGAAGATCCGCACGATTCAGGCCGCCGCCGGAGCGGTGCCTTCGCCCTTCGATTGCTGGCTGTTGCATCGCGGCATTCGCACCATGAGCCTGCGCGTGCGCGCGCAATCGGAGAATGCTCTTGCCATTGCGAAATTTCTGGCCACGCATCGGGCGGTGGAGAAAGCTCTTTATCCCGGACTCGAGGCGCACCCCGGCCACGCCATCGCGAAAAAACAGATGAAGCAATTCGGCGGCTTGCTTTCTTTTCTCGTCCGCGGAGGCCGGGAACATGCCTTGCGCGCCACCC
>Ga0209166_10000245_pt1 | contig 70015 bp, 59 predicted proteins | sample Coa_R1_3_FD_187151 | JGI IMG/M metagenome (GOLD analysis project Ga0209166, IMG submission 187151) | Surface soil microbial communities from Centralia Pennsylvania, which are recovering from an underground coalmine fire - Coalmine... | ecosystem: Environmental > Terrestrial > Soil >...
GATTACGGCACGAACCTTGGTCGCGAGGAAGAAAAAGATTCTTTCAGGTGAAGAGAAAACACTTCCGAAGAAGTGCACGGAGAAGTTTGTCTTGACAGAGCCGACCTCGTTATAGACGAAATGACGGGGGTTGGGCGGGGCGAGGCGGTGAGAGCCGGGCTGAAGCCCGGCACCTACATGGGGACGCGCTGAAGCGCGCCAGCAGCTCCTTGCACTGGGAGCCGTGGCGTGAATACACTCAAATCACTGTCCAAAAAATCCGGTGCTAAACAGGAGGAAACAGAACGGATGCCAGCTGGTTCTTGTTTCCCACTGCAACAAGCAGGCGGCAGGTCAGCCAAGAAGTTACTGTTCCTATTCCCATACGACCTAACTTAGGAGGCGAGACTAACAACGGTGGAAGAGCAAAACTGTTCAGAAATGCACACCTTGTGGAATTCTGGGATGGCCAGGCCCGGCAGCCTGGCGAGTGGTCGGAATTTCGAGCCAAAGGAAATTGGCCGGCCTTATAAGCGCTATCGGGCTGACTGGATGTAACTCGGGAGAGGTGGAATCTGGCAATGTCGGAAAGGCCAGCGTGGGCTGGGGTACGAACCACGCTGCACAGGACATCCTGGCCTCGAAGTATCGGGCCTAGACTCAGTACTTCCTTCGTCTTCTTCAGTCATTATTTTCTTTCGTCAATCCGCGGGGATCTCGTGAGCGCGCCGTTGTACCTCTTTCGTCACATCAAGCACGACGCCGCCCGCGGTCAGGTTTGATTTGACCATGTGACTCATATCGAACAGATTTCAAATTCCTAATCCGGTAGGCTCGTGACCATCAGCACGAATCCAGGGAGACGTGGGCATCCGTGCTTCGCGCCGTTAAAGGATTTCCAATGGGGCGCGCTCAGAGGAAAAGGAGTCAAAGACATGCTTGGATTAATCGCCGCAGTTCTTATTATTCTTTGGTTGCTTGGGTTCTTGGCCTTTCATATTTCCAGCGGGCTGATTCACGTCCTGCTGGTCATCGGTATAATCATGCTCCTCCTACACTTCTTCAGAGGTAGATCGGCCACAGTCTGAAAGACTGGTCCACGTGAAGGCGCATTCTCTGTTTGTAGCCAACGAATAACGATTCGCAGAAGCTGGCATGCCATTCGGTAAAATCGACGGCATCGCCCCGGCTGTTCTCGAGGCTGTCTTGGTCGGCCTTCAAGTATTGTTCTACCTGACTTGACGCCAGTAAACACGGTTGGGGATCCAACCGAGTCTTCGATGCCGAGAGTGGTACATAGAACCATTCCGGTGACGGGAATCCTTGGCATATTATCTTTGTTCGCCGGTGAAGCTATTTTCATTGCGAGGAGGCGAGTCGATGAACCTGAGGTGAACCACGCCGTCAAATCGGGGCCACCATCCTTCGCCGCTGGCTCGCCTTCCTCCTTTTCGCTCCCACTCTATCGCCGGCAAGTGTCTAAAATTGCACAGATATCTATTTTCGTTCATTTTATGGTGCTGCTCTCGGAGGAAGTAAAATTATTCAACTAGCCCTGCTTCTTCTGACAAAAGGAGAGTGACATGGCAGAGCCGAGAACAGCAAGATACACGGATATTGTCCCCGCGAAGAAGACGGTGATAGGCAGTAAAGTCGTCAATGCACAAAATGAGGATCTCGGAAAAATCGAAGATCTAGTGCTCGACGCCGGAGCTGGCCGTATCGCTTACGCGGTTTTATCTTTTGGAGGCTTTCTTGGGATGGGAGAGAAGTTTTTTGCCATTCCGTGGAACGCGCTTCACTTCAATTTGAAAGAAAATCGCGCCGTCCTGAACCTGGACAAGAAGCAACTGGAGAATGCTCCGGGTTTCGACAAGGACAAGTGGCCGAACTTTGCCGATTCGACGTGGGGACACGGCATTTACAAACACTATGGGTATACCCCCTACTGGGAAGACGTGTCCGCCGACCGCCGCTAATTGCAGGAACGGGCCGCCCGGGCCTAACCGGGCGGCTCATTCTTAGACCTGTGTGCTCGTAGCAGGGCGCTGAAAAAGTCAGAAATTTTGTAGCGAGGCGGCGGGCAGTGAGTCTCACTGGGTATGCGAGGAACCAATCAGCGGCAGGGGCGTGTTTTTAGCTACATTTCTCCGGAGCTGCGGATACGCAAAGATCGTCCGCTGCGGCCGATCCGCGCGATGGTAGACGAGGTACTCAAAGGACTCTCACCGGGATGCTAGAAGATGCATTCCAAAGAGGGTCGTCCGGCGATTCCGCCGGAGCAGTTGCTGCGCGCTCTGCGCTTGCAAGCGCGTGGGGCTTCTTTCCTTGCGGTGCTCATGTTTTTCATCACCGGACGGAATCGACCGCAAGCAAGCCACCTTCTGCCTTCGCGTAAAACGACCAACTGCACCACGGCCAATCCTGCGGGTGATCTACCAGCTTTCTGGTCACCGGGTTCGCATTCATGGAGGCGAGCTTCTCGCGAACTTTCCTTTTGCTCCAGACGTTGAAGTCATAGAATCGCGGTAGACCGCCGTCGCCTCGCGGAAAAAGGTGACAGTGGGTAGAGAGGAGAGCGGAGGGTTGGGGAACCCGGAGGGGCAAACCGGAGGCAGGCGCTAACTTTTACCACGTATGTTATAATACTTTATGGTTACTTGTCAAGAAAAAGTTTATACGTATTTCTACGTATGCCGGGAGGCGGAGATTTAAGTTGATGAAGGGAAAAGGGATGGGGCGGAAAACAGGGGTGAAGAAGAGTTTTAAAGAAGGCCAAGCCTGCGGACTGGCGGTTATGGCGCAGGAAAGAGTTTGACTCTAAACCCGCACTCTTTCAAAAACCAAAAGGGTGCGGCACCCTGCCGTTGCCTGTCGCGGTGAAGTGTAAAGGTGGGATGTTCTCCTCGTGCCCCGTCGTCAACAAGAGTCTAAATTCTATGGTTCACCCGCCTGCCGTTTGAGCGCCGCCAAGAAGTCGACGAGGTCTTTGATTTGCTGCTCTGTCGTCTCGGGCGGAAGAGGCGGCATCGCAGATTTCGGATCGCGCGCCTTCATTCCGTAGATTACTTTGGACAATTGGTCTCGCGAAAGCCTGGAGCCAACATCCGTCAGCGACGGTCCCACGGAGCCGCCCTTGCCTGCGATGCTGTGGCAAGTATCGCAATTCCGCGCCGCAAAGAACTGGCGACCAGGAGATGCAGAATCCGGCGCCGCTGACGCAGCTGTCGACTTGAGCTGAGTCTTCCGATGAGATTCATCGTAATTCAGAAAATCGACGATCGCTTTAGCTTGCTTGTCATTGAATTGTGCGCTCGCCATCGCCTGCATGCGCTTCACTTCTGATGTCCACTGCCCGGGAGCCATGCTCGGCTTCAGACTGGTGTCCAGCCCATGACATTGATTGCATTTTGTGCGGAACAGCCGATAACCCTTTTGAATGTCGGCTGGGAAACCGGCTGAGTCGATTTTTATTTTGTCTCGATTCTGAGTGAATTGCCCTTGAACCGTGGCCATGCTGGCCAACCACACCATTCCCATCAGGAACAGGCCACTGAGCAGGCGAACGAACTTTGGTTTTCTCATTGTCTGTTCCCCTTTCAGAAGTTAAATGCGATATCCGCTTGGAAGAGTTTGTCGGTACTCTTCACGGCAGCGACGGGATCTCGGCCAGATAGGTAGCTGTAGCCGATTCGGCCTATCACGTTTCCAGAGGGAGTAAGCGCCTTATTCATCCCGATGGTCCAATCGTGCGTAGATTGCAGGCCCACTCCGCTTGTGCCCGTGATCTTTTGGTGCAGAAGATCATAGCGGCCCGAAATTGCGAAACCTTGCTTGAGGTAGTAGTCCACCGCACCATAGTAGTCGTCGGCGATGAAGTTGTTGGCCGGTGCGCCTGCTGCGGCTAGCCAATCGTCGTGGCTATGCATGTAGCCACCCAGAAAATCGACTGTAGAAAGCAACTTGTAGTTGCCGAAGACGCCTTGCCGCCTGATGCTCGGATGAAAAAGTGTGGCGTCCGGCGCCAGATTGTCTTTTTTACCGTAATAGTCAACGAACGTCACGCCGCTTTCGGGCGCGTACCAGTAATCGAGGTCGACCCAGACATCTTTCGAGTTTTTATTTGACCGTGTAAGGATCTCGCTGCCGTCGGCATTATCACCGTTCGTCACTTTTACCGAAGCGGCGAAAGCCCTTTTGTAACTGCTGGATATCCATGTGTACCCAACATGAACGCCGACGGGAGATTGGTCAAGGATGAAATTTGTCGGACTCATGGTTTCAAAAAGCAGTGGAGAGCTGGGAAGCAAGCTATATATTTGCGCCGCGCGAGTTCCTTGTGCCACCTGCAAGTGCTCACGGCCGATCACCGCAAACCAACTGTTCTTAGCCGTTCCCCCTGCATAGGCGATACAGGCGTTCGAGAGATTCGGATTGGTTGCGCCTGCGGAAACGATGTCAAATTCCGCGTGGTAGAAGAAATTGGTGTCGGGCAGCCAACCGGCAAAATAATTATTCCACGAGGCTACCTGGAACCCCGACGTAGACGAGGGGCTCTGTCCTTCCTGCGTACTCCGTTCGGCGGAGTAACTGAAGTCGGCCACGGCGACTGAAACATTATTAGCCAGACTCCAGTCAGCTCCTCCCCGGATTTCCGAGAGATTGGGCGCGACCGCGCCTGGCTGCAGAGAGGGAGGGAGATGGTAGCCTAGCCTTTGGAACAATATGCCCTGTTCGTTGAGCACAGGAACTATGGTGTGGCACGCTGAGCACTTCAAATTGTAACGGCGCGCAAACTGGGGAAGCGCATTTAGGTGGACCGCGGCTACGACCGGTCCTGCCTGCGCTTTCTTCGGCAACATTACGGCTACGACCGATCCGACGACGAGCATCGCAACTGCTATTGGCGGCCACGAAATCTTTCGACGAGGCACTGGTATCCTCCTTCTGAAGTTATCGAGCATCGTTCCTCTGCTTCGGGTTTGCTTGGTGTTGCGTGGACACAACCTTGCTCACCCGGCTCAAACCCGTTGGTTCGCACTCACATACTTTGGCGAGGTCTGCCACGGTGATACGTGCAAATTCCTTGTGGCAGCGAGCCATCGCCCGCTGCAATGCCTTCAACACTCCGTCCCGTTTCGGCGAAGAATGGCCCTGACCGTGATGGGCAAAGAAATCAGTCACATCGGTGACTCGAATGGTCTCCGCGGGCTTAACGAGCCAAAAGCCGCCATTGGTGCCACGGCGGGACTCGATAAACCCGGCCCACGTCATCAATTGGAGGATCTTGGCAGTTTGCGCAGGCGGGAGGCTGGCGGCTAAGGCGATCTCGTGAGCTTGAAGCGGTCCAGCCGCATTTGCGAGGCAACACAGGGTTTTGAGAGATTCATAAATGCGCTCTGGGATACCGGTGCAAAGCACGATTATCTCCAATCGGAGCCTATTGTCCGAAATGAACCAGGGTTACTTCAGTGATAATCAATACAGTTGTGGGTAACGCACGTCACATCGCAGCGTAAATCGCCGTCTGTTACTTGTGTGTGAAAATTCCCACCTCGCTAATTCGCCGGATAGTGTGACGCTTGTCATCGAATGGCGTGAGTCTTGTCACGGCACCACCTTTGAGATTCAGCAATCCTGTTGGTGAGCATCGTCACCATCGGTAATGAGGTGCCCTGCTGTTTCACCCGCGCAACCCAGCGCCGCGACGACACCCGCGAAGAGAGGATATCCCATGAAGGTATTAGAGATCTTTATTCTGGCCGTCGCCGTGGTCCTGGCAGGGTGCGGAGGAGGAGCTTCGTCGGTCATTAATCCGCCGCCACCGCAGGGAAGCGCTCAGGTCAGCGTCTCTCTCCACGACATGCCGCCAAGCGGCGTCACACTACTGTCCTTCCAGGCGACGGTCACAGGGATTTCCATGCAGCCTGGCAGCGTTTCGCTGCTGAACTCGCCCATGAGCTTAGAGATGTCTCAGCTCCAAGCCATGTCGGCCTATATGGGGACGATTTCCGTCCCCGCGGACACCTACACGGGAATGACCATCACCCTGACGAATCCCCGAATGACGTTTCTAAACAACACCGGCGGGACGATAGGTGGAATGATGGGCGGAGGCACTTGTGCCAACGGCCAAATCTGTCAGCTCACCCCTAAGATGATGGCATCGAGCGTAAACATTACAGGTTCGCCTTTTCCCGTTGCTGTGCAGGCAAACACTCCGTTCAACCTGCAGATGGACTTTGATCTGATGGATTCCATGCAATCGAACATGAGCATGAATCCGGTGATGACTTCGATGATGAATCAGGCGGCGCCCGGTTCAAACATGCTCGACGAGATGGACGATATGATCGGCCAGGTTGCCTCCGTGGATACTTCCAACAATCAGTTCAAAATGTCGTTCGTACAGGGGATGCCTTCGATGACGATCGCTGTGGACAGCAACACGACTTTCCAGGACTTCGACAGCATCGGCAAGACAAATGGCATCTCTGGAATGTCCCAGGGACAACTCGTTTTGGTGAAACTGCAGCTGATGGCAGGTGGAACACTGCACGCCAGCAAAGTTCGTTTTGAGAGCGACAATCCAGAGGTTATGGACGGCATGATCGTCGCCATCAACAGCTCGACGCAGTTTGACATGGTGATGATGAACGAAGCGCCCGCCTTCCAGGGAGTGAACATTGGCGACGTTGTTCGTATGAACGTCCAGGCGGGGAGCATGTTCGATGTGGACGACATGGACCTGCCCGTCAGCGGCATGAGTTTCGCGGGTGCCTCGGACATGATGATTGGTCAAATGATTCAGATTGAGCCAACCGCCGCTCTTGTTCCCGGAACGCCTCCTCAACTCAACACAAATCACATGCGCCTGATGAAGACTTGGATGACAGCCAGGGTTGCTTCGAAAATCGATGCGAACACTTTCACTGTGAACAGTCTTCCGGGCATGTTTGGAACTGCTGGGATCACTACGATGAAGATCAGCACCTCAGCACAGACCACATTCGACGGTGTGTCTGGCGCATCTGCCTTGAACGTCGGTGACACGGTTTCAGTCCGTGGCCCGATGTTTATGGCGAGTGGTGCAGCGACTGTCGTTGCGAGCAAGGTACAAAAGCGCTGAGGCGGGTCAATGACCGTGGCCGCCGAAACCATGTCCGGTAAGGTGCAGCACCAAGACCGCCAGCACAAGCAGACCGGCTGCGGCGTAGAAGACCTTAACTCCCAACGGAACCGTCCTCTCGCCTTTCTCTGGAACCGCAAGCTCCTTCTGTAGTTTGCGATGTCCGTAGGCGGTCAATCCCCATGGTTTGTATAGGCCCAGAATCGCGATGGCGAGAAGCAGCACGATGGCGAGTGCGGATTTTTGCACAAGCTCTGCCTTCAGAGGACCAAAATCAGCGGCGAATAGCTGAGTTGCGACGGCACCAGACACCCACTTTGCCGCCCGCGCTATGGCGTTCTGGTGCATGAGCAGTAGAAACGTCGCAATGAGCGTCAGCGCGAGTTTGACTACTACCCGGTAATGCCGAAACAGGCCCCACGGGGTAACGAACGCATCGATGATCCCCGTCGCCAGCGCCGCAAAGCACATCGGGATGATCACGAACCTGCTGATCAGGTCCATCGAGGTTTATGCGCCGCGAACGGTTTCAGGACTTTGACTCGTCAGACCTGCAATGCTGAGAGTCAGGAAGGCGGCCACCGCACCGATCCAGCCAATGGAGAAGACGACGTGAGCAGTCAAGGTCAACTTGCGAAGAGCGGATGTCATCGCTTTACTCTCATTTTGGACCTCTCGCTTGGCGGCCGGGAGGATGGGGTTCGTTTGGTCGCGGGAGTCCGGCCCACGGCGGAAATTGTTTCAGCACGTAGCAGGGCCGCATGACTGTATACAAGGGCCGTGGTCCCAACCAGGAACTTGGCGATGGCGGTGAGTTGGTGGGAGTCGAAATCCTCCAACTGGGCGGCCACGTCTTTTCGTAATGGGGCGAGCGCATCGTGGATATGCATTGGCTGTAGAGCCAGGTGGAGAATCTGTTTGCGTCCATCGTGCTGGTCCGGTTCACGACGCAGGTATCCGGCGCCCTCAAGTCTCGCGACCACACCGGTGTTCGCACCACTGGTCAGTCCAGTAATGGCGCCGAGATCGCTGCCAGCCATCGCCCCGCGCTCGCGCAACAAATCGAGGCATTTGTGATCGGTTGGGCCTAAGCCCAGGCGCTCCGCAACCGCGTGGTGAAATAAGACTACCGCAGTGCTGTGTCGGCGCGCCAGCCGCCCAACGATTTCGTCAACCAGCTTGTGCTGGTTCTTCCGTTGATTAGCGAGGCTTCGTCCGGGCAGGGTGGAGGCTTGCGGAAGCACAGCCAGGAATGGCTGTGCCACCTGGCTCATTTTGCTGTAGCACATTTGGTTCTGGCGTAAATCGGAAATATCGATATTATAGGGGCACTTTGCAAAGCTGCTGAGGGGCGCTTGGCAAGCAGCTCGGGCGCACAGCGCAGCACGTTTGGGGAGATCCCGCGCAAATCGTCGAGGATGGCTAAACATGAAAAGCACTGAGGGGTGGTCGGAACGGCGAGGTATGCCCGCGAGCATTGAGCGGCGAGGTGTGACCGGAGAAAGTGGGCGGCGAAGACTTTTTGCGGCGGCGGGACTTTTGCTGTTCGCGGCGGCGGTTGGAGGATTACTCGTCGCGGGGCGAAGCGTTTTTGCGCAGCGCGCGCAGGAAAAGGAAAACCGCAATCATCCGTGGATGAATGCGAGCCTTGCGCCGGACGAGCGCGCGGAGATGGTGTTGAAAGAGATGACGCTCGACGAAAAAATTCGCCTGCTGCACGGCATGGGCATGCCGGGCTGGCCGCGGGAAGTGCAGAACCCGCAACCGGAACTGGGCAACGGCGGAGCGGGATTCGTGCTGGGCGTGCCGCGGTTGGGGATTCCGATGATCCAAATGAGCGATGCGGCGTACGGAGTGCGCAGCAGCGCGGAGAATGGACGGTACTCGACGGCGATGCCGGCGAGCGTGGGAGCAGCGGCAAGCTGGGATACCGAAGCAGCGTGCGTCTACGGAACGGTGATCGGCAAGGAGCTGCGCGCGCAGGGCTTCAACATGACGCTCGGCGGCGGAGTGAATCTGACGCGCGAGCCGCGGAACGGGCGGACGTTTGAGTATTTGGGCGAGGATCCGGTGCTGGCCGGGACGCTGGTGGGCAACCTGATGAAGTGCGAGCAGGCGCAACACGTGATCGGCGATATCAAGCACTACGCGTTGAACGACCAGGAAAGCGGGCGCAACGAAGTGGACGCGATTATCAGTAAACGCGCGGCACGCGAGAGCGATTTGCTGGCGTTCGAGATTGGCGTGGGGATCGCGCAGCCGGGCGCGGTGATGTGTTCGTACAACGCGGTGAACGGCGATTTTGGCTGCGAAAACAAGTATTTGCTTACCGAGGTGCTGAAAAAGGATTGGGGATTCAAGGGCTTCGTAATTTCCGATTGGGGAGGAACGCACAGTACGGTGAAAGCTTCGGCGGCGGGACTGGATAATGAAGAGCCGCTGGACGAATTTTTCGGGGCGAAGTTGAAGGCGGCGGTGGAAGGGGGAAAAGTTTCCACGGCGGAACTGGATGAGCACGTGCGGCGCGTGCTGCGCGCGGAATTCGCGAGCGGAATCATCGATTTCCCGACGCAGAAAGGCGTGGTTGACGTGGTGGGCGATCTGGAAGCGGCGCGGAAAGTGGAAGAACAGAGCGCAGTATTGCTGAAAAATGCGAACGCGCTGCTGCCGCTGGACCGCGCGGCGGTGAAGTCCATTGCGGTGATTGGCCCGCACGCGAATGAAGGCATGATGTCGGGGAGCGGTTCGGCGCAGGTGGATGCGCCGGGGCGGCCGTCGGCGGGCTGGATGGCGCAAGTGTGGTTTCCGCCGTCGCCGCTGAGCGCGCTGCAAAAGAAATTTCCATCGGCGAGCGTGCAATTTGATGCGGGAGCGAATCCGGCGAGCGCCGCGGAACTGGCGAAGAAGTCCGATGTGGCGATCGTCTTCGCTTACCAGTGGATGAGCGAAGGGATGGACCTGGCCGATTTGTCGCTGCCGGTGAAGCAGGACGAGATTATCAGCGCGGTGGCGGCGGCGAATCCGAAAACAATCGTGGTGCTGGAGACGGGAACGGCGGTGACGATGCCGTGGCTCGATAAAGTGGGAGCGGTGTTGGAGGCGTGGTACGCGGGGAGCCAGGGTGCGTACGCGGTGGCGAACATACTGACCGGCGATGCGAACCCAAGCGCGAAGCTGCCGATGACCTTCCCGAAGAGCGAGGCCGATTTGCCGCATCCGCAACTGGTGAAGCCTGGGCCTGGACAAACGGGGGACGATGCGGTGATGAGAACGGGCGAAGCGAAGCCGACGTTCAGCGTGAAGTACGACGAAGGATTGAAGGTTGGATACAAATGGTATGACGCGGAGAAGAAGGCGGTGCTGTTTCCGTTCGGGTATGGGCTGTCGTACACGACGTTCGCGTATTCGGGACTGAAAGTGGCGGCGGGACGTGAAACGACGGTGAGCTTTACGGTGAGGAATACGGGCGGCCGCGACGGGGCGGAAATCGCGGAGGTGTACGCGGCGTTGCCGGAAGCCGCGGGCGAACCGCCGAAGCGGCTGGTGGGATGGAGCAAGGTGTGGCTGAAGGCGGGGGAATCTAAAGAGGTGAGCGCAAGCGTGCCGGCCAAGTACCTGTCGGTTTTCGATGAGAGCGCAGACGGGTGGAAGTTGACACCGGGTACGTATACGTTCCGCGTGGGCGGCTCGTCGGGGGATTTACCGCTGACGCAAACGGCGGAATTGAAGTGACGCGAAGGCGAGAAGAGCGGAGGCCGCTCCCGAAAGCCTTCTAAGCAATTGAAAATAATAAGCTTGTAATGGAATTGGACGCGGGTACCGACCGCCGGTCCTGCTGCGCTGTGCGTCCAAAGATACACTCCTCTGGTACTAGAGAACCATTTGACAGGGCGCTGCGAAACCCTACGCTTTGTAGGTTCAAGACCAAATCCAGTGCCGTGAAGCTCGTCGCTAGTGCACGGTTAAACGAGTTGGAATGCACCGACTTCCCTTTAGCCTCCGCACCAAGTTTCTGATCGGTCTTGTGCCCGTGTTGCTTGGGCTCACGTGCGTTACTTTGTTCATAGTGCAACGCTTTGCGGCAGCGCAAGCGCAGCGCGACGTGGAAGATAGCGCGCGCAACGCGGTCCTGACGTTTGAACTGCTCCAGCAAAAAAGTCAGATTGAGTTGAGCCGAAAAGCCGATCTTCTGGCGATGCTGGTGTCCATGCGAAACGGCGACGCGACGTCCATCGATGCGGTGAGCGACGACCCCTGGCTGTCCGACACGTGCACGCTGGTGGTGATCACCGACCGTAACGGCAAGATAACCGCCTCGCGGCCGGCGATGGACGAACCGCAGGTTCGAAAATTCGAGCAACTTTTACAACATGGACCGAAGAATGCGACGCGAACGGTTTGGTGGGTAAACGCCGGCAGGCTGTATCAAGTCGTGCTCCAGCCTTATTTCTCGGACCCGCCACAAAACAAGACGCAGATGGGCACGGTGGTGGTGGGCCGGGAGATGGACGCGGCGCGCATGGCCGAACTGGCGCGGATGTCGTCGAGCCAGGTGATGTTCCGGCGCGACGGCAAGGCGCTGATCAGCACGGTCAACCCGCTGGAGGAAAGCAAGGTTGCAGAAGAGGTGGCGCGCGCGGGTGGCTCAGAGAAGATCGCCACTGAGCGCGGCACGTTCTTCGCGAGCTCGATCGAATTACGTCCGGCAATCCCGGCAGCCGTAAACTTCACGGTCCTCGAGTCATACGATGGCCCGATGGCGTGGCTCAAGCGGATGAATCGCTTGCTGGTGGGAGTCGGTGTGGCGGCCATGCTGGCGGGATTGGCCTTGGCCTTTGTTATGGCCGAGCGATTCACGCGGCCGCTGGCGAATTTAGCGCAAGGCGTGCGCGCCCTGCAGCGAGGAGACTACGGATATCCGCTAGATGCCGACGGCAACGACGAAGTGACGCGCGTGACGCGCGCGTTCGACGAGATGCGGCGCAGCTTGCACACGAACGAATCGCAAAAGCAGCAATTGGAAGAACAACTGCGCCAGTCGCAAAAAATGGACGCGCTCGGGCGGCTGGCAGGCGGGGTGGCGCACGACTTCAACAACTTGCTGACAGTGATCAAGGGCCACGGGGACCTGATGCAAGATCGCCTGCAACCCACCGATCCGCTGTACTCGAGCAGCAAGCAGATTATCAAGGCGGCGGAGCGCGCCTCGGGACTTACGCGGCAATTGCTGGCATTTTGCAGAATGCAGATGCTGGAGCCGAAGGTTGTTGACGTGAACGCGCTGGTATCCGACATGTGCAAGCTGCTGCGGCGATTGGTGCGAGAGGATATCGCCTTCGCGTTTCTTGCGGGCGAGTCGCTGGGCCGCGTGAAAGCAGATCCCGGGCAGTTGGAGCAGGTGATCATCAACTTGACGGTGAACGCGTGCGACGCCATGCCGGAGGGCGGAAAACTGAGCATCGCCACAAAGAATGTGACCGTGGATGAAGAGTTCGCGATGCTACGGCAACCGTTGACTCCCGGTGAGTACGTGCTGATTTCCGTTACGGACTCTGGCTGCGGAATGGACGCGGCGACCAAGCTGCGAATCTTCGAGCCGTTTTTCACGACCAAGGACCACGGCAAAGGGACGGGATTGGGGTTGGCAACGGCCTATGGCGTGGTGAAACAGAGCGGCGGGTACATCTGGGTGGAGTCGGAGGCCGGCCAGGGAGCGCGCTTCGACGTGTTTTTGCCGCGCGTGGATGAACGCGTGGAGCGGAAAGTTGAGCGGGAGCCGTCCGACGAGACGTCGAAGCGGACGGGCACGATTCTCCTGGCGGAAGATGAAGAAGGCGTCCGGCAACTGGCGTGGGAGTTTCTGACTTCGGCGGGATATCGCGTCCTGGCTGCGAAAGACGGCGTCGAGGCGGTCTCCATTGTTGAGAATTTCGGCAAAACAATCCACGTGCTACTGACCGATGTGGTGATGCCAAGAATGCGCGGGCCGGAGCTCGCGAAGCGAATGAAAGAGACGCAAGCCAACATCAAAGTGATCTATATGTCGGGCTATCTGGAGTACAACAAAGGCGACTCAGGATTTCTGGAAGAAGGATTTTTTATCCAGAAGCCCTTCTCGCGCGATAGCCTGGTACGCAAGGTGGATGAAGTGCTCGGATGGAAGCCGAGCGAGAAATCTTCGTCGAATGGCGCGCGGGAGAAATTCGCGAAACCCGAGTTGGTCTCGTAGTCGTTTCGATCGTTCCTTCACAACTTTTAAAAATAACCTAATTACGAGCAGCGTGTAGCCACGCCCGCTTTCCGCTTAAAGCGGCGGCGGCCGCGAAATTGCATCGCGCGAATCGTTTAGAGCGAACGAAGAAGTTTGTAAAGTTCGTTGGAGGCGTCGAAGTCCGCTTCGAGTTCGCGGGAGGCGAGCTTTTCGCGAAGATCATCGAGGCGGCGGGCAAAGAGGTCCAGCGACGCGGAGAGATATTCTTTGTTGGTAAGGATGATGTCGCGCCAGGTGGAGTACGGACTGCCGGCGAGGCGCAGGGAATCGCGCAAGCCGGGGCCGGCCAGCGTGACCGGAAGGCCATTTTCGTCCAAATGATCATACAGAAATGAGGCCAGCGCGACGGCCGCGAGTTGCGGCAAATGCGAGATGAGACCGACCGCGTAGTCATGCTTTTGCGCGCCGAGCCAGAGCGGACGAGCGCCAATTTTTTCCAGAATTTTTGCGAAGGCCGACACGCGCGGGTCGCGCTCTGTATCTGACGGGCCCACGAGCGCGTAGGGTGCGTTGTGAAACAGCGCAGCGTCGGCGTGCGCGAGGCCAGATTGCTCGCGGCCGGCCATGGGATGTCCGCCCAAGAAGAGCGGTCCGCCGGACTCCGGAAAATGCTCCGCGGCGGCTTCGACGATGCGCGCCTTGGTGCTGCACGCGTCTGTGACGAGAGCGCGGGCGGGCACGTGCCGCGCGATTTCGGGGAGTAGGTCAAGCGTTACGCCGATGGGCAGGGCAATGTAGACGAGATCGGCGTCGCCGACGGCATCGCCGATGTGGCCGTAGTGGCTTTCGTCCACAATGTGGCGGCCCTGCGCTTCGTGGGCTACGTCGGCGCGGTCCCAGCCGGTGATGTGGATGTCCGCGGTGTATTTGCGAAGCGCCAGGGCGAAGGAACCACCGATGAGGCCGGTGCCGAGAATCGCGACGCGATTAATCAAATGCGCGCACATGAATCACGCCATGCGGCGGCCGATGGCGGGAGCGATGATGCGAAGCTCGGCCATCAGTTGCGTGAAGACGTCGGGTTCGAGCGATTGCGCGCCGTCGGAGAGGGCGTGGTCCGGATCGTTGTGGACTTCGATCAACAGGCCATCGGCGCCGGCGGCGACGGCAGCGCGGGCCATCGGCGGGACTTTGTCGCGGCGCCCGGTGCCGTGCGAGGGATCAGCAAGCATCGGAAGATGCGAAAGTTTTTTGATGACGGGAATGGCGGCGATGTCGAGCGTGTTGCGGGTGTAGGTTTCGAACGTGCGGATACCGCGCTCGCAGAGGATGACGTTGTAGTTGCCTCCGGCGAGGATGTATTCGGCGCTCAGGAGCAACTCTTCCATGGTGGCGGAGAGGCCGCGCTTGAGAAGCACGGGTTTGCGAATTTCGCCAAGCGCACGCAACAAATAATAGTTCTGCATGTTGCGCGCGCCAACCTGAAAGATATCCACGTACTGCGACATCATAGGGATTTGCGACAGATCCATCACTTCGCTGACGGTGAAAAGCTTCTGCTTGTCCGCGGCCTCGCGCATGAGTTTGAGGCCTTCTTCGCCGAGGCCCTGAAAGGCGTACGGCGAGGTGCGCGGCTTGAACGCTCCAGCGCGAAGGATCTTTGCGCCGGCTTTGGCGACGCTTTCGGCCACCGCATGAATTTGCTCGCGCGATTCCACCGAGCAAGGGCCGGCAGCGACGACCACTTCGTTGCCGCCGATTTTCACGCCGCGGCCTAAGTCCACGATCGTGCCTTCGGGCTTGAACTGGCGGCTGGCTAATTTGAACGGCTGCGTGATGCGCATGACTTCGCGCACGCCTTCGAGCAATTCGAAGTCGCGATGATCGAAGTCGCGGTGCACGCCGACCGCGCCGAGAACGGTGTGCGATTCGCCGGTGGAACGATGCACGTTGAAGCCGCTGGCGATAAGGCGATCAATGACGTGCTGGATTTGCGCGTCGGTCGCGCCTTCTTGCATTACGATGACCATGAATTGATTCGTTCCCTTCTGTCGCTAGGCTCGTCGGTATTGAAAGTCGAAGAGGAAATGCACGGGTCTAAAAACCCGCCACTACACGAACACGCGGGCCGGACTAGAACCCGGCGCCTACACAGACTTGGGCGCGCGCTCATTCATTCCCGCCCTTTTTGGCATTGCCGGAGTGCATGGCGTCGCGCTCCGCCGCGCGCGCTTCGTCGATGATGCGTTCGAACAGCCGGCGAATGGCGGCGTCGGTAAGCGGGCCGGGATTCTCGCGCTCGGCATTGGCGAGCACTTCGTTTTCGCGCTCCGGCTGGTAGAGCGGAAGGTTGGCGGCCTGCTTGAGCTTGCCGATTTCGAGGGCGCAGTGCGAGCGTTCGTTGAGCAGCGCGACAAGTTTTTTGTCGATTTCATCGATGCGGCGGCGCCAGTCGGAGAGAGTGGTCATGGAGTGACCTTCGGACGAAGAAGTGGCGAGTGGCGAGTGGCGAGTGGCGAGCGAAAAGGCAAGAAGCAGATTCCTCGCTCCGCTCGGAATGACAAACTTTTGCGGGCTCGGCAAGCACGCGCGGAATCTCCGTACGTAAAGCCACGTTCGAAGCTGGGCCACGCGCAGGTCATAGGGCGGCCTCGCGGCGGGAGAGGCCGTGGCGGGCGACTTCTTTGAGGGAGCGGACGCGAGAGGCGAGGGCCTGAGCTGCGCGATCAATGGCGGCGGGAGACGAATCGTTCGCGGTGGCTTTTTCGATTTCGGCGACGAGGGCGGAGCCGACGACGGCAGCGTCGGCGAGGCCGCCAAGAACGGAGACGTGCCCCGGCAGCGAGATGCCGAAGCCTACAGCGATGGGAAGTTGCGTGACGTGACGCGCGCGGCGCAGAAGTGCGGGGAGATCATCGGGAAGCGCATCTTTGGCGCCAGTCACTCCGGTGCGGGAGATAAGATAGAGAAAACCCGTGGATACCGCAGCGATTTTCGCGAGGCGGTCATCCGTGGAAGTCGGCGCGCCGAGAAAAATCGTGTCGAGATGATGGGCGGCGAGGATGCGACGGTGGTCGTCGGATTCTTCTGGAGTGAGGTCCGTGATGAGGACGCCGTCGGCTCCGGCCGTGGCGGCGGCGCTCGCAAATTTTTCGAGGCCCATTTGGAGAACGGGATTGTAGTAACCGAAGAGAACGAGCGGGACCTGGCTCGATTTTCGAATTTCAGCGACAAGTTCGATGACTCTTGCGAGCGTGGTGTGTGATTTTAAGGCGCGTTCGGAAGCGCGTTGTATTGTCGGGCCATCAGCGAGAGGATCGCTGAAAGGCACGCCGAGTTCGATGACGTCGGCGCCGGATTCGGCAAGAGCGAGGACGAATTTGTGCGTGGCGACGAGCGAAGGATCGCCCGCGGTAATGTAGGCCACAAGGCCGAGCTCGCCCGATTCGCGGAGGGAGGCAAAACGTTTAGAGATGCGAGTCGACTTGGCGGATACGGCAGTCATGAGATTTTTGCGAGGAGTAAAGCTTAGAGCAGGCGGGAATAAGTGTCCATGTCCTTATCGCCGCGGCCGGAAAGATTAAGGATCACGAGATCGCCGCGAGACATTTTCGAGACGCGTTCGATTAGCCCGGCGACAGCATGCGCAGATTCGAGCGCCGGTATAATACCTTCAATGCGCGAGAGCACACGCGCAGCATCAAGAGCGGCGGCATCCGAGACGGCGGAGTACGCGGCGCGGCGCTCATCCGCGAGCCACGCGTGCTCAGGACCAATTGCCGGATAGTCGAGTCCGGCGGAGATGGAATGCGTGGTGGCGATTTGTCCGTCTTCGTTCTGCAAAACGTACGTGAATGTTCCTTGCAGCACTCCGGGGCGCGCTCCGGTAAAGCCCTGATGCGCCGCAAGGCGCGCGGCGTGTTCGCCAAGTTGCCCGCCGCGGCCGCCGGCTTCGATGCCAATCATTTTCACATCGGGGTCGCGCAGAAATTGATGAAACAAGCCGATGGCGTTCGAACCTCCGCCAACGCACGCAAATAAATGTGAGGGCAAGCGCTTTTCCGCGGCGAGAATCTGCTCGCGCGCCTCGCGGCCGATGACCGACTGGAAATCGCGGACCATGGTGGGATAAGGATGCGCGCCAAGAACACTGCCAAGCAGATAGTGCGTGTTGCGAACGTTCGTCACCCAGTCGCGCATCGCCTCGTTGATGGCATCTTTCAGCGTGCGGCTGCCGGATTCCACGCCGACGACTTGCGCGCCGAGCATGCGCATGCGCGAAACGTTCAGCGCCTGCCGCGCCATGTCCTCGGTGCCCATGTACACTACGCATTCGAGGCCGAGATGCGCCGCGACCGTGGCGGACGCGACGCCGTGCTGGCCCGCGCCGGTTTCCGCGATGATGCGCGGCTTGCCCATCTTCACCGCGAGCAATCCCTGGCCGATGGCGTTATTGATTTTGTGCGCGCCGGTGTGAAGAAGATCTTCGCGCTTGATGTAGATGCGCGGGCCGCCGAGGTGCGCTGTGAGCCGCGAAGCGAATTGCAGAGGCGTGGGCCGGCCTGCGAAATTTTTCAGCAGGCTGGCAAATTCGGATTGGAATGCAGGATCGGCCTTGGCCGATTCGTAGGCGCGCTCCAGTTCGAACAGCGGCACCATCAAAGTTTCGGGAACGTACCGTCCGCCGTACGGGCCGAAACGTCCCGGCGCAACAGTTGCGGATTGCAAGCTCGCGGTCATGATGCAGTCTGTTCCTGGGGAGGACTCTCCAACGCCTGCTCGGCGCGGCGCACGGCGTCGATGAATTCCTTCAGCTTGACGTGATCTTTCTTGCCGGGCTTGGCTTCCACGCCGCTGGCCACGTCAACGGCGTACGGCCGCACCGCGCGAATCGCAGCGCCAACATTATCCGGCGTCAGGCCGCCCGCCAAAATTATACGGTGCGCGGCGACGGCGCGCCGCGCGACATTCCAATCCGCGCCAGTGCCCGTGCCGCCAAATTGGCCGCCGCGGGAGCCGTCCAGCAAAAACGCAAACGCGTCGTGATATTTCTCAAGCGTGGACACGGGAAAATCCGCCGCGACGCGAAACGCTTTGATCACCGGCACGATTCGCGAAATTTCCGATACAACCGCGGGCGGCTCGTCGCCGTGGAGTTGCGCTGAATTAAACCTGACGAAAGCGTGCAGCGAGACCACGTCCGAAGGCTTGGCATTCACAAAGACACCAACCGATCCCACGCCGGCGGGAAGTTTGCCGCGCATTGTGGCGGCTTCCACGGTGGACACGCGGCGCAGGCTCTTTTCGTAAAAATTCAGGCCAATCATGTTGGCACCGGCGTCGCACGCGGCCTTCGCGTCCGGCCAGTTCGTTATTCCGCAAATCTTGACCAGGATCATCGTCAGATCACGAAAGCAAGCTTGCAGGCTTGAGCAACGCCGCAAGCGCTTGTCCAGGGTCCGGCGCGAGCATCAGACTTTCGCCGATGAGAAACGCATCGAATCCCGCACCCTGCAAGCGAAGCAAATCGTCGTTCGCGCGCAAACCGGATTCGCTGACCGCGATGCATTCGTCAGGAATTCGCGTGATCAGTTCCGTCGAAGTCTGCACGCGAACGTCGAGCGTGTTCAGATTGCGGTTGTTCACGCCGACGATGCGCGCTCCCGCCTCCAAAGCGCGGTCCAGCTCGCTCTCCGTGTGCACTTCGACGAGCGGCTCCATCTTCAACTCGCGGCCGAGCGCAAGGAGTTCGCGGAGCAGCCCGTCTTCCAGCGCTGCGACGATAAGTAGGAAACTATCCGCGTCATTCGCGCGTGTCTCCCACACCTGCCACGGATCAAAGATAAAATCCTTGCGCAGCACAGGCAGTTGCACCGCTTTGCGCGCGTCGCGCAGATTCTTCAGTGTCCCGCGAAAGAATTCGCCTTCCGTCAGCACAGAAAGCGCCACTGCGCCCGCGGCTTCGAGCGACTGCGCCAAACTGACGGGGTCGAACGGGTCGCGCAAAACGCCGCGCGAAGGTGATGCCGGCTTCAATTCAGCGATAACATTGAGAGTGCCGCGTTGCAGCGGCGCGAGGAAATCGCGCAGCGGCGAAGCCGCACTGACGCCATAGCGCAGCGCCGCTTCCGGCAAGACGCGTTTGCGATGATCCACTTCAGCGCGCCGTGCTTCCAGAATGCGGTCAAGTGCGTTGCGGCTCTCGGCAGGGGCACTCATGGCGATTACTTTGTATGCTAGAGGTCGCGCCAAGTGGTGTCAATTGGAGGCAACCAGCGCAAATGGGATACCGGGACGAATACGGCGCTTTACTGGAAGAACTCGCGAAGCTTTCCGATGCCATCGCGCTGAAATACTTTCGGTCGGATGAAATGCGCGTGGACCGAAAGGATGACGGCTCGGCCGTCACGCAAGCCGACCGCGCCATCGAAGAGATGGCGCGCACGAAAGTCGCCGCCAGTGGATTGGCGATGGACGTTCTCGGCGAGGAAATGGGCGGCGGCAACGCGAAAGCACCCGCAGCGAGCGGCCGCGCGCGTCTGATCATTGATCCTATTGATGGCACCGAAGAGTTCTCGCGCGGAATCGCCACGTTCGGAACACTGCTGGGAATCGAGCGCGACGGAGAAGTGGTAGCGGGAATGGCCACGGCCCCGGCGCTTGGCGCGCGCTGGTGGGCGTATCGCGGCGAGGGCGCGTGGCGCAACGGCAAACGCATCCACGTTTCGAGCGTCGCGAAATTGCATGCCGGCATGTCCTTCACGGGAGGGACCGGGCCCAGCAAGAGCCGCGACAAGATCGAAAAGATGCGGCGACTGCTCGACGCTTCGCGGCACGGCCGCTCGCTCGGTGGATTCTGGCAGCACATGCTCGTCGCCGAAGGCGCCATCGAGGTCGCGCTGGACCTGCACTCCAAGCCGTGGGACCTCGCGCCGCTCGCGCTAATCGTCGAAGAAGCGGGCGGGCGATCGACGGATGCCAGTGGCGCGCGCACGATTTACGGCGGAAACCTCGTAAGCACGAATGGAAATGTGCACGACGAAGTGCTCGCCCTGTTGCGGTAACGATCCGTGTTCGACGCGCGAACGCGTGGCGAGCAAAGCTCTGCCGAATTTCGCACGGAACAACGCGGAATCAAAGAGGCACTCCATGCTCAAAATCAAGCGCGTTTACGAAAAGCCGGCGAAGGAAGATGGCTGGCGCGTGCTGGTGGATCGCCTCTGGCCGCGGGGCATGAAAAAAGAATCCGCAAACGTAGACGTGTGGATGAAAGAGGTTGCGCCGACCGACGCGCTCCGCCAATGGTTTGCGCACGACCCCGCAAAGTGGAACGAGTTCCAGAAACGCTATCGCGCAGAATTGTCCAAAAAGAAAGACGCGGTCGCCGAACTAAAAAACTTGGCGGCGAGACACGCAAACCTGACGCTCCTCTACGGAGCGAAGAACGAAGCGCACAACCAGGCGGTGGTCTTGCTCGACATCCTCAAGAATCGCTAAGCGGAGCCTCGCGCGCACAAATCAAGCAACACTCGCCGCCTGCCAAGAAATTCATCTTTCCAATTTGGATGTTTCTGAAGCGATGGCCACTTCTTATCTTAGTCGTCGAAGCCAAACTTGATCGGGAGGCCAGTGAGGAGCATGTCCATGAACGTGAAAACCCAAGCCGAAAAAGCGGAAAAGCTACGCAAGTTGCATCACGGCCCGAAAATCCTGGCGTTGCCCAACGCCTGGGACGCGGTCAGCGCGCGCATCCTCGAGGAACTCGGCTATCCGGCCATCGCCACCAGCAGCGCCGCCGTCGCTTTTGCGCTTGGCTATCCCGACGGCCAGCGCATTTCGCGTAATGAAATGCTCGCCGCCGTCGAACGCATCGCCAGCGCCGTGCGCGTCCCCGTGAGCGCCGACACCGAATCCGGCTACGGCAAAACGCCTGAGGAGATTGCGGACTTTACGAAAGCACTCGTGGCAAGCGGCGCGGTCGGCCTCAACTTCGAAGACATCACCGGCGATGACGAGAGCACGCACGTCGAACTCGGCTTGCAAGTGAAAAAGATTCGCGCGATTCGCGACACCTCCGCTGCGCTTGGCGTGTCGCTCGTGATCAATGCCCGCACCGACGTCTACCTAATGCCGATCGGCCCGGAAGCCACGCGCTTCGAACGCACCGTCGAGCGCTTGCGCGCCTACCGCGACGCGGGCGCGGACTGCCTCTTCGCTCCGGGAGTTTCCGATCGCGAAACGATCGCAAAGCTTGTCAAAGCGCTCGGCGCGCCGCTGAATATTCTCGTTTCGCAAAACTGCCCTTCGCTCGATGAACTGGAAAAAATGGGAGTTGCACGCTTGAGCGCCGGTTCGTCCGCGATGCGCGCCGCCATGGGCGCGTTTCAGCGCGTCGCAAAAGATTGGCTGGCGCACGGATCATACGAATCGCTTCTTCAGTGCACGATTCCCTACGCGCAGCTCAATCAATTGATGGCGCGCCGGACGCCGTGACACCTACAACCGCAATCTGACAAACTCATCTCCTATGCCGGACGAGAGCGGCCTGTTGAGTGTTTTGAATGAAGAGATCGTTGCCTGCCGCAAATGCCCGCGTCTCGTCACCTATCGCGAAAAAGTCGCACGCGAAAAACGTCGCGCGTTCCGCGATTGGACGTACTGGGGCAAGCCCGTCCCCGGCTTCGGGGATCCCCAAGCAAAGCTGCTGATCCTCGGCCTCGCTCCCGCCGCGCACGGGGCGAATCGCACCGGCCGCGTCTTCACCGGCGATCGTTCGGGAGATTTTCTCTACGCCGCGCTGCATCGCGCCGGCTTCGCGAATCAGCCCACTTCCGTTCGAATCGACGACGGCTTGCAGCTCACGAACGCCTACATCGCCGCGGCGATTCGCTGCGCCCCTCCCGGAAACAAGCCGTTGCCCTCCGAAATCGTCCATTGCCGGAGCTACTTTGAGCGCGAATTGGAAATCCTCCAGCCGCGAGCCATTCTTGCGCTCGGCAAAATCGCGTGGGACGCGTATCTGGAGATTTTGAAGCAGCGCGGCGAAATCACCTCGCGCGCTGCATTTGCGTTTTCGCATGGCGCCGAAACGCAACTGCCGGGCGACAGCCCTCGGCTCTTCGGCGTTTACCATCCCAGCCAGCAGAACACGCAGACCGGCCGCGTAACTCCGGCGATGTACAACAGAGTCTTGCGGCGTATCGCCAATTTCCTCGCTCAGCCGCAGAACGCGCTGCGAACTCGTTAGCGCGAAATCCCGCCACTGTCGCCCCAGGCATCCACAGCACTGGCTGGAATTCCCGACAGTGCACCCGACGCAATCCTGCTGCCGCTACGTCTCTCCAGCAACTGTCTGGTTTTCCAATCACTTGCGGAGATCACGTTGAGGGGGCGTTGGCTCGCCAACTGCATGACGCTGCATGGGATGGCGTCATGGAGAGACACATGCGTATTCGCAACGTAAGACCTATGCTTTTGAGTAGCTCCGTCGCGCTATTCACTGTCGTATTCGTTGGGACGAGTTCGGCACAGGAATCCTCGACGGAAAAACCACCGCAGCAGTCTGACGCACGGCCTATTACGTCCATCGACAAAATCGGCACGGCGAATGGCCAGAGCGGAATTGTTCGGTCCGACGAGCAAACCGGTGAGCAAACCGGTCGAGCGGCTGATGGCAAACGCCACGGGCTGCCTATTGAGACCTTCGGTGTCGCGCCCGGCACGCGATTTCTCGTATCGCTCGACGATGAACTCGTAAGCAAAGGCCTGCCGGAGCGCGCCAAATTCAAGGTCACCACGCTCGAGCCGCTCGAAGCGGGCAGCGGCTTTTATCTTCCGGCGGGCGCGCAGATCGTGGGGCACATCAGCCACGCGGAATCCGCCGGAGCCACGGGCCGCGCCAAGCTCTGGCTTACGTTTGACGACATTAAAACGCCCTTCGGGCGCCTCCCCATCGTGGCCGAAGTGGTCAGCGTTCCCGGCGACCACAGCGTGCGGTGTGGTCCGAAGCAGGAAGGCTTAATCGAGGGGCGAACCAGCACGCAGCAGGATGCCGCGGAGGCCGCGGCAGCGGGGGCCGCTCTCGGCGCGGTGAAAGGCGTCAAGGACAAAGACAAAAAAGAGGCTGCGGAAGGCGCGGCCATCGGGGCGATCACTGCCTATCTTGCCGAAGTCGGGCGGGGCCACGAGCTGGAACTTGCACCGGGCACAAAGCTCGAGCTCGAACTGGAACGCGCGCTGTTTCTGGTGAAAGAGTAGCCGCAGTCCGAACTAACGAAAAACGATTCGCGTAAGGCCAGCACGCAATTTATCGCAGCCGGGGAGCGAAAGCCGGCGCAGCACGGAGGCTGCGCCGGCTTTCTCGTTCTCCTCCCATCTTCTGCATCAACCTTCGAAATGCACTTCTGTGGCGCGCCGCCGGTACTCTTGGCAACGGAGAAGGGGCTTGTTACAGTCACTAGGTCCAGCACACGCGAGGAAACTTGGCCAGGCCACGCGGCTTGGGAGAGGTTGACGCACATGGGTGAAGATGGAAGGAGCGCAGTGCGCGCATTGGAACCGCTGGAACGCAAAGATCGCGTCCTGATCGTCGAAGACGAAGATAACGCACGCAAAGGTTACGAACAGCTTTTGCAGCGCTGGGGATTCGATGTGCTCGGCGTCGGCACGGCCGAAGAGGCGCTTGCAAAATTTGGCAGCTACCAACCGGATACGCTGATCGCCGACGTCGAACTGCCCGGCATGAACGGGCTGGACCTCATCAAGCAGCTCGGCCAGGAGCTGCTCGACGTCCCTGCGGTTATCATCACTGGAAAAGGCAGCGAAGAGCGCGCCGTCGCGGCCATCGAGTCCGGAGCCTTCTGGTACATCGAAAAACCGCTGAAGGGCCCGGTATTGCGCGCGCTGCTCGAGCGCGCTTTGAGCAAGGGCCGGGACATCCGTCAGCTCGCCGTGCTGCAACGGCAATTGCGCGAAGCCGGCCGGCTGGGCGATCTGGTTGGCGCGTCGAAGCCGATGCAGGAAGTAATGCGCATCGTGGAAATGGCCGCGCCCAGCTCGGCTTCTGTGCTCATTACCGGAGAAACCGGCTCTGGAAAAGAAATCGTCGCGCGCACAATTCACAAGCTCTCTCCACGCGCCGGCGGCCCGTTTGTGCCGATCAATTGTTCGGCCATTCCCGAGACACTGATGGAAAGCGAAATCTTCGGCCACGAGCGCGGCGCATTCACGGGTGCCGCGGAACGCCGCATTGGCTGCTTTGAACTCGCCGACAATGGCACGCTGCTGCTCGACGAAATCGGCGAAATGCCTGCGCCCACGCAAGCGAAGCTCTTGCGCGTATTGGAAGACCGCAAAGTTCGCAGGCTTGGGAGCAAGACGGAAACCCCTGTTGACGTGCGCGTGCTCGCGGCGACCAACAAAGATCCCGAACAAGCAGTCACCAAGGGCGATTTGCGGCAGGATCTCTATTTTCGTCTCAACGTTTTCCACATCAATTTGCCGCCGCTGCGCGAGCACAAGGACGACATTCCGCTGCTCGTGGAACACATTTTGCGCGACGTGAATGCCAAGCACGGCAAGCACGTCCGCGGGGTCGGCGCGGAAGTCATGGACATTTTCATGAGCCACACCTGGCCCGGAAATATCCGCGAGCTGCGCAACATCCTGGAGCGCTCCGCAATCATGTCTGACAAGGAACTGATTACGCGCGCCACATTGCCGGGAGAATTTGGCAAGATCCCGCAGAAAGGCCCCAGCGATCTTTCCGCGATCAAATTTCCCGTCGGCACGACCGTTGATGCGATGGAGCGCGAACTGATTCTGCAAACGCTGAACGCCACCGGAAACAATAAGACCCGCGCCGCGGAGCTCCTCGGTATCAGTCTGAAGACGCTCCACAACAAGTTGAAGGAATACGGCGGCGAGCGCGTGGAAGTGGCGGAATCCTAAGGATCTGCGATGCAGCTGCGGCTGCGCACAAAACTCACTTTAGTAATGACGGGGCTGGTGCTGCTGGTTGTGACCACCGTTTCGGGCGTGTATTTCGCCCAACTAATACAACAAGTTCTCGATGAATGTGAAAAACGCACCACCGACATTGCCAAAAGTACGCTCGCGCAAATCAACGGCGCCCTCAAAGACACCGCCGCGCAAGGCTGGCGGCCCGAATCGAATTCCATCGAAGACGTGCGGGATTATATAGCGTACGCGCTCAGCTCGAGCCAGAGTTTTCAGGCTCAGCTTGTGGCGGCGAAGCGGCAGTCGGGGATTTATGAGGTTTCCGTAACCGACCGCGACGGCAAAGTGCTCGGTTCCACGGACAAGGGCTCCGTGGGAAAAGCGGCCCTGAAATGGATGCCGCTGACGCAACTCACGAAGCGGAGTTTCTTGCACCAAGCGAAAATTTTAGCCGGCCCGAATAGTTCATACGAGCTGGATTACGAGTTCGACTACCGCGACGAGCCGTTCGGAGAGGTTCGCGTCGTCGTGTCTACCGGACTCTTGCTGGACGCCGAGATTCTGCCCATTGCCAAGCGGCTGGGTACTATCGTTTTGTTGGCGATGATTCTTTCGACGGTGCTCGCCGCGGTTGTAAGCGGCGCTACCTTGGCGCCGCTGGCGCGCATTTCCGCGCAACTCGATCGTATCTCCGCGGGTCAATATGATGCGCCCGTACCGGAAGTGCGGGGATTCGCGGGCGGGACCGACGAACTCGGACTCGTGAGCAAGAAGATTTCGCAAGTCGGCCAACAACTTCGTGGCGTCCACGAAATTTTCAGCACCATGCGCGAAAACATGAACTCCGTTATGGCCGGACTCGAAGATGGCTTGCTGCTTTTCACTCGCGATGGGCGCGCCGTGATGGTGAGCCCGGCAGCGGAAAAATTTCTTGGCGCTTCCGCAGGAAATATTCTTGGGCGTCGAATTACCGATATTTTCCCCGCCGGACATCCGTTGCGCTCCGTGCTGGAAATTGAGGGCGATGAATTGCGGGAAGTCGCCGCGGAAACGGAACTGAAAACCGCCGGCGGCGACAAGCGCGTGGGCGTAAGCGTGCAGGCCATTCAGGAAGACGGCGAGCGTATGGGCGCGCTGCTGACGCTGCGCGATCTGGATTCCCTCGACAACATCAACACGCAGCTTCAGGTCAGCGAGAGGCTCGCCGCTCTGGGCCGTGTCACCGCGGGCGTCGCGCACGAAGTGAAAAATCCGCTCAATTCCATGCGCTTGTGGCTGGAAAATTTGAAGGAATCGCTTCCCGCGGAGCAGGACGGCAACGCGCGGCAAGCCGTGCAGGTGCTAGACAAGGAGATCGACCGACTGGATGCCGTCGTCAAGCGCTTTCTCGATTTCACGCGCCCTATGGAGGTGCGCCTGGAAGCCACGCAGCTCGCCGACCTACTGAAGGAGGTGCTCGACGTCGCGCGGCCACAACTGCAGAAGGCGAATGTGCAAGTGGCGCAACTTTTGCCGATAGATGTTCCGGAAGTTTATGTGGACCGCGCTTTGCTGAAGCAAGCCGTACTGAATCTTTTATTGAATGCCGGCGAGGCCATGCCGAACGGCGGACAGTTGCGCCTGGTGCTGAGCCGCCGCGGAGAAGTGGCGGAGATTTCCGTCGGCGACACCGGCAAAGGAATTCCTCTGGAGAATCGCCAGAAGATTTTTCAGCTATTCTTCACCACCAGGCCAGGCGGCAGCGGCATCGGGCTCGCGAGTACGTTTCGAATCGTGCAGTTGATGAATGGCTCGATCGACTTTACGACGGAAGTCGGCAAAGGCACGACGTTTCGTATTGAGTTGCCGCTAGCCGCTTGATGCGCTGCGGCGCACGATAAAAAAGATGCGAATAAATCCAGCCAAATCACGAAGTGTTTCCGTGAACGCGCGCGCCGTCCAGGTTGCCGTGGCGCTGGCGTCGACTGCCGCTGCGCTTGGCGGCTGCGCCGTACAGAAAAAGCCGGCTATACCGTGGCAGACCGTCGTGTTGGTGCGCCCCATCGCGCCGCAAAAGACCTCGACAGCCGAAGAAGTTAATGACGTTCCCGACCTGAATTTCGAAATATCCGAGCCGCCGACGTTGCTGCCTTCGCCGCGGACCGGTCCCGTCCGCCCGCACATTCCCGTGCTTCCCGCAAATCACGAAGCGCCGCCCGAGCCAGTGGACACGCCGCAGATTGTCCCTCAATTGACCCCGGGGCAATCCACCGCGCTCCGCCAGCAAACGGAACAGAATCTGCGCGAAGCTGAACGAAATGTCGTGGCCGCATCGCGTAGAAGATTGAATGCAACGCAGTCGGATCTGGCGTCTAAAGTGAAAGGCTTCATCTCTGACGCGCGCGAAGCCGGCCGCGCTGGTGATTGGCCGCGCGCACGCGATCTCGCAAAAAAAGCGCAAGTGCTGTCGGAAGAACTGGCAAATTCCCTGTAGTTGTCGCACGGCGATTCAGACTCAGAAAAAATCGAATCCGCGGTTCCTCTCGTCGTGGACCGCGAAACGAATCGCCTCGCGCACGGAATGAAGCGGGCGGTGGAGTACGCTAACATAACGGCATGAAGAATTTTGACGTAGCCATCGCCGGCGGCGGATTGATCGGTGGATCAATCGCGCTGGAACTCGCGCGCGCAGGCCTGCGCGTCGGATTGTTCGACTGCCAGGCGCCAGGGAAAGAAGCGTCTTGGGCGGGCGCCGGAATTCTTTCTCCCGCGCCGGAAAACGCGGCCATGGTTGCTCTCGTTCCGTTGGCAAAGGCGAGCATGGCGCTGTATCCCAATTTTGTGCGAAACGTCGAAGAAATCTCCGGACTAAAGACAGGATATCGGCCGCAAGGAACTGTACAAGCCCTCTTCAGCGCAAATGCACGCGAGGAGTTGAGTACGGTCATCGCTTTGCACCACGGCCTCGGATTAAAAGCGGAGCCGCTGAGCGCGCTGGACGCGCGCCAGTTGGAACCGGCGCTCAGCGACGAAGTCGAAGCAGCGGTGCTGCGCCCTGACGAGGCCTCCGTGGACAATCGCGCGATGATTGGCGCGATTATCGAAGCCGCGCGGCGAAGCGGAGTGCAAATTTTCGAGGGCCAGCGCGTAAACGCGATCTGGCGCGAGGGCGCGCGCTGCGCGGGATTGCAGGTCGAGGGCGAACAAATCGAAGCGCGATGGACAGTGATCGCCGCGGGATGCTTCTCCGCGCAAATTGAAGGCGCCGCGGAAATCGCTCCGGTACGGCCGACGAAAGGACAAATGGCCGCGTTAAGAGCGGACGACGTGAAGATCGAACGAGTGCTCTGGTCAGAAAACATTTACCTTGTGCCGCGGGACGACGGAAGAATTCTTGCCGGCGCCACGGTGGAGCACGTGGGCTTCGACAAGAACGTGACGGCTGGCGGACTTGAAAAAGTGATCGGCGCAGCAATCGAACTGGCGCCAAGCCTGGCGAATGCGCGCGTAGTAGAAACCTGGGCGGGGCTGCGGCCGGATTCGCCGGACCATTTGCCGATTCTCGGTCCTGCCGATCTCGATGGATTGCTGGTGGCCACAGGACATTTTCGCGAGGGAATTTTGTTAACGCCGATCACGGCACGGTTAATGTGCGAATGGATTACCGAACAACGTGTCAGCGTCGATTGGGAGCGCTTCAGCCCGCTGCGATTTCAATCCGCTTCGACTAACGCTCGCGGGAGGGCGGCGGAGTAATCGGCTGCGCCTGGCCAACACTGAGGAATTGAATCTGGTTGCCGTCCAGAGCCAATTCGTGTTCCAGCACGATGTCGAGAGTGGAGCCTCGCGGCAGTTCGGCTTCCGGACCACGTGTGAACAAAATCGCGCCTAACCCGGCGACAGCTCCTATACCCGCGCCGATGCCGGCGCCTTTCGCGCCGTCAGCAATGGCGCCGATGGTTGCGCCGGTAGCGGTGGTTTCCGCGGCGGTCTTTACATCCTGCCCTTTGCCGCCGGGGCCGGTCACTTTGCCTTCCGAGTCCATGGTGTCTTTGCCGCCAGAGTCCGCGCTACGCGGCGTGGCATTCAGATCCACGGTATAGCCATTCGGAAAAATCAGAGTGTCAAGGCGCATGCGAAACTCGCCGCGTCCCTTGATTTTGCCGGGGCGCTTGGATTCGATGAGTTCACCGCGAAGATAAGAACCCACAGGAATAATCACGCGATTGTCCTGCGTGATAGGAAATGAAGTGTGGAAGTAGACGGAGTCGCCGGCTTTGGCGCCGCGCGTGGAAATGCCGTTTTCCAGCACTACGCCCACGCGCGTGCCCGCGGGAATCCTGATCATTTTTCCCGGCGTGGATGGCTTCTGCGGAGCGGGCTGCGGTGTGCCGACTGGGGCGGGGGCGGTGGTTTGCGGTCCGGCGTTCTCTTGCGCGCTAGCCGGAAAAGGGAGCAGTGCGGCGAATGCAAAGCCCACCAGCAAGGCGATGCTTACGGAGGGCAAGTTTTTCGTGGCGTTCATCGGCTCTCTCCCTACTGCAAGGTGCGATGCGATCGAGGGACCCGCGGATGTCCGAGAGTATACCCCTGCCGTGGGGCGGCAGGCTTAAGTTTTGGAGCAGGCACCCCGACGGACCGCTTGCCCGACAAGGGAGAATCAGGACAAGTCGCGCGATTCGCCTGGAGTGCTTGCCTCCACGTCCGGTGTTTTTTGCGCAAAGCGTGCGGAAGCGCATGAAAAGATTGGAGATAGCGTTTTGCACGTAACGAAAGAGTGCGCAAGAGTATGAAAGCAAAGGGCTTTTGCGTTTTGGCCGGCAACGGGTGAGCACCCGCAGACTCGGCACGATGACAAAAAGCGGACGGCAGCCGGCGTTCAATCATGCGTCATATTACCATATAAGTTAGTTTTATCAATATTTAGTTTTCAGTTACTGAAAGAAAAGGACCTAGCAGCGAGCGTTCAGTGCGCGCCGGTCTTTCTTCCAGTCGTTAACTAAGCAAACCGGGTGCACTGATGTTTGACGCGTTCGAGGGCGTACAGCGCGGCAAGTCGGCCCGGCGGCTTGATCTGGGACCGGAGGCACCGGAATGCAGACACTGAAGTGCACATAAATTGCTCTATGTGCGCATTCGATTTCACATTCGAGCCGTTTTAGCAGCCTCGCCACAGGGGTTACAAAGGCCTCTAAATTGCTGTGTTGCTTGCAAGCCTCTTTCAGGGGAATAGACGAAAACTGGAAATCACCCGGACGAACACAGTCGCGGAACCTTTGCGTCTTCTGTCCCAACGCTTGGTCGAGTCCGGCTCAATACCGCAGCCACGGTTTGATGTTTTGTTGCGGCCGCTCGCGACGTCTGCGCGCTTCAGATCTGTGGCCAACGTAGCTGAATAGTCTGGTCGAAGTATCCATGAAATATGGTCGGCGAGGGCCCTGCAGTGGGCTGGTCGCTCTTGAAATTCTAAAGGTGGAGCTGATGAGTTCCCAAGAAGCGCGACACACGTGGTGCTACATACGCGCCAGAAGCTGGTTTCTCTGCGCTCTGCTAGTCGCCGTGCTCGGAGCTGTCGTAGCAATGGCCGACGGTCCTATCGCTTCGTCGAGCTTCACAGGAGTGGAGAGTCCCCTGTCGGAGAACGGCGCGTGGGTTTCGATTATGGCCTATTCGCCTTACGGCACGCTCTTCCAAAAGAACAACGGTGCTTTCGCGGACCGCCTCAGCCCTCTTAACCATGCCGGTGTGCGCACTACCGCTACCCTGCCCGCGGACCAATACTCCGAAATCGTCGTTGGGCACATCGCCGACGCCAAGAACAACGTAGGTCCGCTGGTTCGTGTGCAGACCGCTGGCGCCACTACCGACAGCACCTATCTCTGGTGGGCCAGCGTTCCCACGGGCGTCAGCTACCTCTATCGTCTGGATGCCAATGTGCCGGATCCCTCGCGCGGCACTTCCTACACCGCCGTGACCCTCATACCGACTTCCCCCGCTGCCGATGGCGACCGTCTCCGCCTCATCGCGCGCGGCACCATCCTCTACGGACTCAAGAATGGCGTGCGTGATTTCATCTATAACACCGGCAGGGACGCGCTGACCTATACCACCGGCTCCACGGGCATCCTGGCGTACGCCGATGGCGCGGTGAACAACGCGGTCATCGCCTCGTGGTCCACGGGACCCGCACCGGCGTCCGCGGGCACCTGGGATTCTTCGAACTTCGTCGGCACGGAAAACCCACTCGATGATGGCGACCGCTGGTATCCCTTGCCCGGCTACGACGGCTTCAGAAAGGCCTCAGGAGCTGTTGTCGGCATCGATTCTGGTCACAACGCTTCCGGCGTGTGGAGCATTACGCCTCCCGCCACGCAATATTCCCAAGTGACCTTGGGTAGCGTCACGAGCGGCGGCGGCGGCCCCATCGTGCGCATTGACCGCAACAATCCAGGTCAAACGGGCTGGCTGCTGTTTCTTTACGCCGACTATCCCCCGGCGTCCGGAATCTACAAGATGACTCCCGACGGCAACTTCTCGGCCGTACAACTCTTCACGCCGACGCTGGTCTCCGGAGACAAGTGGAGCCTTTCTGCCAACGCCAACACTCTGCAAGTCTTCCAAAACGGGATATCGCAGTTGACGTACGCCACCGATGGCTCTTATGCCACCGGTGACGTGGGCATCGAGGCCTACACTCCGGCGTTTACCTTCTCCGCCTGGGAAGGCGGCGATCCCGCTGGGAGCGGAACGCTGCCTGCGCCCACGATCACGGGCTATACGCCTGGCAGTGGCCCTTACGGAAGCAATGTGACCATCACAGGTACCAACCTTAACGGCGCCACGCAGGTGTTGTTTAACGGAGCGAGCGCAAGCTTCACGGTGACGTCTAGCAGCGCGATTCAGGCGACGGTGCCGACAGCGGCGACCAGCGGGTTGGTAAGCGTGATCACGCTGGCTGGCAAAGTGACCAGCAGTTCTGCCTTCACCGTGTTAAACCCGCCAACGATCACGAGCTTCAGCCCGTCCAGCGGAACGGTTGGCAGCGGCGTAACGATCAGCGGAACGAATTTCACCGGCGCAACAGCGGTTACGTTCAACAACGCGAGCGCAACGTTCACGGTGACGTCGGCGACGACGATTCAGGCGATTGTGCCGACAGGGGCAACAAGTGGCACGTTAAGCGTGAGCACGCCCGCCGGCACGGCGACGAGCAGTTCTGCCTTCACCGTGATAAACCCGCCAACGATCGGAAGCTTCAGCCCGACCAGCGGAACGGTGGGCACGAGCGTGACGATCAGCGGAACGAATTTCACCGGCGCAACAGCGGTTACGTTCAACAACGCGAGCGCAACGTTCACGGTGACGTCGGCGACGACGATTCAAACCACGGTTCCTTCGGCCGCTACGACGGGGCCGTTGAGTGTTGTAACTCCTGGAGGAACGGCCACCACTACAAGCAGCTTCACAGTGCAGATGGCTCCGCCGTCCCAAGTGAATCTGACGGTTTCGAAATCCGGCACAGGAAGTGGCATCGTCACGTCTACATCGTCGCCCGCGAATGCGACACAGATCAGTTGCGGAACTACGTGCGTGGTCGCCTACAACTCAGGAACCGTTGTGACTCTCACCGCGACCGCCGCCGGCGGTTCCAGTTTCACGTCGTGGAGCGGATGTGACACGTCCTCTGCCACGGCCTGCACGGTAACTATGACTGCCGCAAGGTCGGTCATCGCTACGTTCACGCAAAACGTAACGCAGGGTGGTCCTATCGCGTCGTCGAGCTTCACGGGCGTGGAGAGTCCCCTGTCGGAGAACGGCGCGTGGGTTTCGATTATGGCCTATTCGCCTTACGGCACGCTCTTCCAAAAGAACAACGGTGCTTTCGCGGACCGCCTCAGCCCTCTTAACCATGCCGGTGTGCGCACTACCGCTACCCTGCCCGCGGACCAATACTCCGAAATCGTCGTTGGGCACATCGCCGACGCCAAGAACAACGTAGGTCCGCTGGTTCGTGTGCAGACCGCTGGCGCCACTACCGACAGCACCTATCTCTGGTGGGCCAGCGTTCCCACGGGCGTCAGCTACCTCTATCGTCTGGATGCCAATGTGCCGGATCCCTCGCGCGGCACTTCCTACACCGCCGTGACCCTCATACCGACTTCCCCCGCTGCCGATGGCGACCGTCTCCGCCTCATCGCGCGCGGCACCATCCTCTACGGACTCAAGAATGGCGTGCGTGATTTCATCTATAACACCGGCAGGGACGCGCTGACCTATACCACCGGCTCCACGGGCATCCTGGCGTACGCCGATGGCGCGGTGAACAACGCGGTCATCGCCTCGTGGTCCACGGGACCCGCACCGGCGTCCGCGGGCACCTGGGATTCTTCGAACTTCGTCGGCACGGAAAACCCACTCGATGATGGCGACCGCTGGTATCCCTTGCCCGGCTACGACGGCTTCAGAAAGGCCTCAGGAGCTGTTGTCGGCATCGATTCTGGTCACAACGCTTCCGGCGTGTGGAGCATTACGCCTCCCGCCACGCAATATTCCCAAGTGACCTTGGGTAGCGTCACGAGCGGCGGCGGCGGCCCCATCGTGCGCATTGACCGCAACAATCCAGGTCAAACGGGCTGGCTGCTGTTTCTTTACGCCGACTATCCCCCGGCGTCCGGAATCTACAAGATGACTCCCGACGGCAACTTCTCGGCCGTACAACTCTTCACGCCGACGCTGGTCTCCGGAGACAAGTGGAGCCTTTCTGCCAACGCCAACACTCTGCAAGTCTTCCGCAACGGAGTATTTCAGTACCAATACACGACGGACGGCTCGTATGCCGCGGGTGATGTGGGCATCGAAGCCTACACTCCGGCGTTTACCTTCTCCGGCTGGGAAGGTGGGGATACCGCCGGCGCGAGCCTGCCCGTTATCAAACCCTAGAAGCCATCTCATAAATGCTCGGACAGTATGGAAAGCACAGCCTTACAGGATGAAACCGCCCAAACTCAGCCAAATCATCACTTTCCACCCAATTCCATTCAACCCGTTTGTGGTTTCCCTGCCACAAAACCATTTATGAGATAACTTCTAGTGACGTGGCCGGCAGTTAATCTGTGCCGGTAGCTGCAAAGAGCAGGGCGATCGGGATAATAAAGGGCGCGAGAAGAATGATCGCGGCGATTATCTCGACGCCATGGCCGAACTTTTGCGAGCCGGTCGGTTCTTTGGTGACCCAAGAGACATCCTGAAAAGGCAGCGTGACGTCGGACTTGTGTTTGCCGACCTTGATGGTGAACGAGTTCTCACCGATAGAGACGAGACGGCCTTTTTTCTGAGAGTGGTTGACCAAGTAGACGCGGACGCCGTGATTCTTGCCGCCTTGGAGAGTGCGCAGGGAGGCGAGAAGTTGTTCGGCGTGCGTTTGGCGGTAGCGCTTCTGCGCGAGGACGCGACAATCGCAGGGAATGCCCGAGGGCCATTCGGTGCAGATCATCCGGGAGGAGACTTCGCTGCGCAAGATTTCCGGCGGCAGAGGTTCGAGTATGCGATTGGATCCGATAGGTAGTGGGGAAAAGTCGTCCTGATGGACGGATTGGACGAGCGGTGCGAGAGGCAGATCGGAGTCGGTTGATTGGGCCGTAGCGTTCGCGGCGAATAGCAGCGGGGCGCAAAGGACTGCGGAAAGCGCCACGGTTTTGAGAGTCACAACAGCCTCCTGGTCGGGGTCGTTTCTTTAGCAATTCAAAACGGCAATCCGATAGCCACATCCCATTGATGAAGTGTTTGCGCACGCGGAGCCGGAAGCGACGCATTAAGCGCGATTTATCGGAGTGCAGGGCGCGACCACACAACCTGAATCGAAGCGTCACTCAAATCGCGCGATGTTTAGTGGGACGGAAATGACGCCAGGTGTCGGGATACGCCGTCGCATTTGACGGGAGCAGTAAGGAGCCAATACGCTCTCCCTAGACACGCGGAGGGGCATGTATGGCCAAGCTGGCGCTGATTTACGGAATGCGATTGCTGCCGGAAGAGGACCTGGGAGAAGTGCGGGACGCGACGGTAGTGCTCAAAAACGGGCGAACGGCGCGCGTTACGATGCACCTGATTGAAGGCTCGAAGGAAGAGATTGAAGCCACGTTCCATGAATCGGTGGCGGCGTTTTTTGAGTTATATCCGGAGATTTGAAAACAGAAGTCGCGAGTGACGAGTGACGAGAAGAAAACAAATTCCGGGAGATTTCTTGGACGCAAAACAGCGGCCTCGAAAACACGCCAGTAGGATTTGGGGCGCCCAAGCTGAGAATCAGCGGTTGCCGAAATTCTCGGGGTCGGCGTCGGGGTCGCCGAGATTGTCGTTGATGAGAACGGTAGACTGGCCGGTGAGCTCGAAGCGCTTGCGGCATTTGAAGCAGGCGACGAGATCGTCCAGGCGGACCATATAGGACGTGGCTTTGGCGAATTTTCTGCGGTCTTCGTCGCCGGCGCCGCGCGGCAGTTCCCTCTTCTTGCGGCAAACTTTCCAGCGAACGGGAAATTCAAAGTCCTTGCGGCAACTGGGACAAACCAGCTTGACCTTGCGAGTTTCCTCTTTTTCCGTGTAGAACGCGCGCTCGTCCATGCTCAAGTGGCGGGTGTGCGCACCGCTTCCTCGATTGTAACAAATTCGAGGCCGAGGTCACGCCATCGGGGAAGCCAATGCTCAAGCGCAGCGATAGTGGGAAGGCGGTCGGCGTTCAGCTGGCGGTGCGAACCGTCGTGGAGGCAGAGAATGTCGCCCGTTGCGGACCGGCCGCCCGAGGAGGCGCTCGAAAGCCTGCGTTTGGCGCGTTCGGCGATCGGAGCGATGCGGGGGATAAGCCATTCGGAGGATGTGGCACGCCAATCGCCGGGAATAAGCGTCCACATGACGACCTGCTGTTTGAGTTCGCGCGCGACGCGCACAACCCAGGGATTGCGGAAACCGTAGGGTGGGCGAAACCAGCGAGCGGGCGCGCCGGTGGCGGCGGCGATGGAGTAGTTGCAGCAGCGCAGCTCGATGGTTATTTTGTCGGGCTTCAGCCAGAAAAGATTGGGATGCGCGTCGGTGTGATTGCCGATGACGTGGCCGCGCGCGGCGGTTTCCTTGAGAAGCTCAGGACAGTCGCGGGCATGTTTGCCAATGACAAAAAATGTCGCGCGAGCCTGGAAGCGGTCGAGGAGGTCGAGGAGCTTCGGCGTGATAGCAGGGTTGGGACCATCGTCAAAAGTGAGCGCGAGCTTGCGGGGAGAATTGGTGCGGCAAATGGTGGGACCGAAAAGCTGGGAGCGCGGCTGAGCGGCTGCGTAGGCGGTCACGCCAGCGGCGGCGGTGACGATGGAAGGCGCGGCAATGAGCCAGGGGTTCATCGGGAGTATTCTCGCACTTTACAGTGCAGTTCCACGAAACGAATCCAATTCGAATAGGGATCTCTCATTCCACTGCGCTCCGTTCGAAATGGCGGACTCCGGCGCTAAGGGCTCGCGCAAAGGCAGCGCTCTCTGCACACCACACTTGTACGAACACACTGCGACCGATGTTTCCTAACCAAGTAGACGCAATAACCATGCTAAAGTCTGCCTGCACTCCGTGAAAAAACGCCGGGAGACGCTATGCGCTGCGATGTCTGCGGAATGGACGTGGGTTTGGCGCACAACTGTTCGGGGATTCCTCCGGCAATGACGCCGGAAGAGGCGGCGCCATCTCCACCGGGAATTGCACCCGGATACTATCTGCACCTGGCGTTCAAGATCGCCACGTGGGATGACGTAGCTATCCGGCGAGCGGCGCGCGACCCGGATGCGATCTTTTACGGCGCGGTGTTCAGCGCCATCAGTACGGCGATTATTTTTCTTGGCACTTCGCTGGCCGCGATGCTGCGGAATCCCGCGATGAACGGGGACAAACTCTTCTGGGGAGTGATTCTCGGCTTGCTGTTTATGTGGGTGACGATGAGTATTTTGTTTTTCGTCCAGTTCGGGCTGTGCCACCTGATCGCGAAGTCGTTTTTCGGCGCGACGGGAACGTTTATGGGGGTGATGCGCCCGCTACTGCTAGGGTGGTTCGTGAACGTCCTCATCATCATCCCGGTGGTCGGCACGCTGGCCTCGGCAATCGCGTGGACCGCGGTGCTCATGATGGTGTTCGAAGAGGCCGACGGAATCGAACGCTTGCAGGCGTTTCTGATTTCGGCGGGCATCAACGTGGCGTTTTTGGCGCTGCAGTTCGTGCTGCCACACTAAGCAAACCGAGGCAACGATCTGGTACGCCACCCTAATTAGATACCCGCATCGCTAACAATTCTTTGTGGTACAGTCTGCCCAATTCTCCTGGAGGCGTGGCGCCGATATGAAATGCGCTGTCTGCGGCATGGAATATGGCATGACTCACAATTGCGCTGGAGCGCGGCCAGCCATCGTGTTGCCCGCCGAAGTTCCGGAGGAAATGACGCCGCTCCCTTCCGGCTTCTTGCCACTTCATTACATTCGAGAAGCCTTTCGAATTGCCGCTTGGAACGGGGAGGCGATACACCGAGTGTCGCGGGATCCCAACGCGCTCTGGTATGGAGTCGCCATTTGGAGCATCGCGAATTTGATTCCGCTTTTGGTGATTGGTGGATTCTATTCGGCAGGATATGCGGCCAAGGCTGCGCAAGAGTGGGCAGGATTGATCCTGTTACTCGCCGTCAATGCATTCCTGTCGCTTGCTCAAATAGGAATCTGCTTTGTGCTAGCGAAATGGTTTATGGGAGCGGAAGGTCGCTTCCTGCAGATCTTGAGGCCGCTGCTTCTGGGCTCCATCGTCTACCTCCTTGCGGCGATCCCGATCGTCGGCGTGTTCGCTGCGGCGATAGCCTGGATCTGTGTATTTGCTATGGTCTTTCAAGTAGTTGCAGACGTGGAAGCGCTCTCAGCCTACCTGCTTTCTATAGTCGTCGGCGTCGCCTTCCGCGCGCTCGAATCTGGACTGGCCGGTACTTTCGGATAGCATCCGCCGCGTGACGCGCTGAAGCGCGCCCCTACATGTGAAACCACTCAAGCCGGCGGGAGGCCGCGGCGAGACTTGAGGTCCGCAAGCAGGCGCTCGACTTCGTTGTCGCGGTCCAGGCGCGCGAGTTTTTCGCCGGTGTCATCGGTGAGCAGCTCGACTTCGGCGGTGGCCACGGACTCGCTGTGGTGCACGCGGTCTTTGAGGCGGTCGAAGGTCGCGCTCTTGGAATTGTCGCCGAGGGCGGTTTGCGCGCGGGCGGCTTTGCCGAGCGCCACGCTGCGGCGATGGCGCGCCAGAAGCAGATCGCGCTTGGACTTGGCTTCATCGAGCTTCTGCTCGAGCTTTTGCAGAGCACTCTTTAGCGCATCAACTTGAAGCTGCTGGTCGTCGACCTGTTCCTTGTAGCTCAGCGTGAGGCGCTGCGCGGTGTGGAAGCGATCGAGAGCCGAGCGCGCGAGATCGTCCTGCCCTTTATCCACGGCGATTTCTGCTTTGCGCATCCAGTCCTTCCCCGAATCCTCGTTTTCACGAAGCTTCTTTTCGAGCATGTGCAGGTCGGCGATGGAGACGGCCACCTGCGTTTTGACCTGGAGGTATTGATTCTCCATGTCCATCATCACCTGCTTGATCATTTTTTCCGGGTCTTCCGCACGGTCAATCATGTCGTTCAGATTGGCCCGGATCAAAGTGCCTACTCGTTCTAAGAGTCCCATCGTAATTCTCCTTTCAACCACTCGAAATCGTTTCGTTCTGCTGGCGAAGGCGCCAGCGTCCTAGCGAACAAGCGTAGCGAGGGAATGCAAAACTCCTGGCGCGCGGAGCAATCCGGCCGCAATCAGATGATCTGCCAAGTAGGCCACGTCTCTGAAGAAGTGCCGAGCCAAGCACGCCAGCACCACGGCGCAAACAATCATGAAAATCAGTAACCCTTCCTCCCACGACATGACATCCCCCAACAAATCCACGCGTCCCCGGTGGGCTCGCGTGAGCCCACCGCGACGGAAGCAATCATTAGGACTTCGCGGGCGCTGCCGGCTTCTCCGGCTTGGGCGCTTTGTCGCCGATCAATCGCACCTTGCTAATCAGCTCGGACATTTGCATGCCGGAAAGCGCTTCGAAAAGCGCCGGAACCTGCGCGGCAATTTTCGTGATGTCGCCGGTGAGCTTGTAGGCGCCGGCTGCGCCATCGCCCCCGGTGGAGACGATGGTGACTTTGTCCACTTTGCTGAGCGGCTCAGAGAGCGCGCGCACGACGTCCGGAAGGCTGGTGATGAGCTTGTCCACGACGGCGGCCTGGTTGTACTCCTGGAAGGCCTCGGCCTTGATGTTCATGGCCTTGGCTTCGGCTTCGCCCTTCTTGAAGATGATTTCGGCTTCGGCTTCGCCTTGGGCGCGGATGGAAGAGGCGCGGCCTTCGGCTTCGGTGATGAGGCGCTGGCGCTCGGCGTTGGCGAGCGTTTCAATGCGCTGGCGCTCGATTTCCGCCTGCTTGAGTACCGTGGCGATGAGTTCGCGTTCGCGGCGCGCGATTTCCGCGTCCTGCACCTTGACTTGCGCTTCGCGCTCGACTTGCTGGACGCGAACCGACTCTTCGACCACCTTCTGCTGCATGACATTGGTTTCGATTTCATACGCTTTGTCGGCGGTGGCCTGGGCTTTCTTGGTCATTTCGAGGAAGCTGGCCTTCTTGATGTCCAGGTCGCGCTGCGCTTCCGCTTGCTTGGCCATCGAGGCGGTCTCCGCAGCAACGCGTTCCTGGTCAGCTTGGGCTTTGGCGACGGCTGCAGCGCGAGTCGCTTCGGCGCGCTTGATGGCAATGTCGCGGTCGGCTTCGGCGGCAGCCACTTCGGCGTCGCGCTTGATGCGGGCGACGTCCGGCCGGCCCATGTTGGTGATGTAATCGTTCTTGTCGCGGACTTCCTTAATCGTGAAGCTGATGACTTCCAGCCCCATCTTGCTCATGTCGTCGGCGCAGGTAGAGCGCATGCGGTCGCCGACCATTTCCGGCTCTTTCACGATTTGCTCTACGGTGAGCTGGCCGATGATTCCCCGGAGATGGCCTTCCATTACCAGGCGAATCAGGGCTTCGCGTTGTTCCGGCCGCTTGGTCAGGAACTGCTCGGCAGCCGTCAGAATCGACTCCTTGTCGTTCTTCACCTTGATTTGCGCAACGGCTTCGACGGTTACGGCGACGCCCTGCTTCGTGTACAGACTTTGTTGCGGGGCGACGTCGAAAGACATCAACTCGAGCGAGAGATCGCGGGAGGTCTGCACCATCGGAAAAATTAACGCGCCTTTTCCACAGTAGACCTCCGTCCCTCCCATGCCGTAGCGGATTAGAGCCTCATTTGGCCCGACCTTTCGATACATCTTGGCGATCACGATCATGATCATCAAAAGCCCAAGAACGAGAAGCCCGGCGATGATCAACACTTCGTTTGGCAACCCGAACATAAAGCCTCCTTTTCGACCACTCCGGACTGTTCTTGGCGAGCGCCAGTCCGATAAAACGTCTTACTTCGAGAATTCTTCCCACCTCTTTACGTAGGCAATTCCTTTTACGTAGCGCTCGATCACCACTTCGGCGCCTTTCTCTATGGGTTTGCCGTCGTCGGTGCGAGCGCCGGCACAGCGCCGGACTCCGGCCAGCGAAAAAATGATTTCGCCAGTACCGTTCTCGCGAATGGGCATGCTGAGGGTCCCCAGCGAGCCTTCCATGCGATAGTCCTCGCTCTTCATGGGCGCGTCGGTCGAACTGACGAGTTTCACCATGAAGCGGAAAACCACCCATCCGGCGACCAAACCGGCGAAGGTTGCAATCAGCAAGCTGAACACCGCAAGAAGGTGTGAATGCCGTGTGAGCAAATAGCCTGTGCCGCCAAACCACGCCAGAAAGGCCATCGCTGACGAAGCGTTGAACCAGGAAATCTGCGCCCCTCCTCGAAGACCTCCGTGAGAGGCGCCCGGCCCGGCGTGCTGCGTACCGTGGAACGGCAAATGCATTTTGAACGGCAGGTGCAAATGCACAGCGCCGGCCAAAAACGAGAGCACGCTAAGCGAGAATCCAACAAGAAAACAGAGCAGATAAAAATCAGACCAGGTCATGTTTCACCTCGAAGCGCGACGCTCTGCCGCGCGGACTGGACGTTCGAGACGCAGACCCTGCGCGTCAGTTATTCAGCGAATTTGGCGGCGGATGGCCACTGCCCTCCTGCAACCGCGATGGCCGGCTGCCATGATGAAGAACTTCGCCGAGACGCTCTGCCAGACCGGGCGCGCGGAGGATTTCCGCGAGAAGCAAAAGCGCACGGCGCGAATCTTCATGCTCGGCAATCGAAAGCAAGCTGGCGCTCAGCGCCTGGTCCGCGGCAAATTGCTCCGCGCCGGCATAGAGCCACGAATCGATCTTGGCGTCCACGGCCCGAAGCGCCGAAGACTGCAATTCCGGCGTGTAACCATCCGGATCGTCTACGAGAAAGCCCGGATAGACGCGGAAGAATTGCGCCAGCAACGTGCGCGTGCTGTGGGTAAGGTGTGGGCGCGTGCCGTTCTCGATTTGCGAAAGGTACGCCTGGCTCAAGCCGCGGCCGACTTCGCGGCGCATGGCGTTGGCCAGCTCTTGCTGGGTCATGGGGCGGCCGAGACCGCGAAGCGAGCCTTCCACGGCGCGCAGCGAGCGGAGTTTGTTACCGAGAGTCATGGGAGATCCTTTATATTGCAATCTGCGAATAAATTATTACTATTTGCAATGTCTGTCAAGAACTATATTTAGCTTGTTTTCAGTGACTTACAAAGATCTTGCCAATGCCAGTGGTTGGTGACGACTGATTTGTGCCTGGCTCCACGGACGGCAGTCGCCGCAGTGCTTCGAACAGAATTCACGCATTCGGAGAAAAATCTGAACCGCGTGCAATGAATTATTCAGGCTTGCGGAGAGATTGCAGATCGATGCCGAGTTGCTGGCACTTTTTGTAGAGATGGCTGCGCTCAAGGCCAAGGGCGCGCGCAACATTGGTCATGTGAAAGTTGTGCCTTTTGATTTCCGCGAGCAGCACATCTTTTTCGAAAGCTTCGGTGCGCTCGGCAAGCGTTCCCGTGGACGCAACGCCAGATCCGGGCGAACCAGCACCCGCGCCAGAATCGTCGGTGGGGAGCACAAGGCGCACGTCGGCGGCGGTGATGGTATCCTCCGCGGACAAAAGGACCAAGCGCTCCACGACATTGCGCAGTTCGCGAACGTTTCCGGGCCACGTGTAGCGGCGCAGCTCGATGATGGCATCCGGCGCGAATACTTTTTCCTTCCAGCCGTTTTGCGCAGCCACCTGACGCGCGAAATGCGTGGCAAGCTCAGCAAAATCTTCGGGACGCTCGCGCAGCGGTGGAAGCGTCAGCGGGAAAACGTAGATGCGGTGAAACAGGTCGCGGCGAAAGCCATTCTGCTTGACCAGATCTTCGAGGTTGCGGTGCGTGGCGACGAGCACCCGCACGTTGACGCGCACCGGCTTGTCGCCGCCGACGCGCTCGACTTCGCCCTCTTCGAGCACACGGAGCAGCTTGGCCTGCATAGTGACCGGCATGTCGCCGATTTCGTCGAGAAATAGCGTGCCGCCCTCTGCCTGTTCGAACTTGCCGACGTGGCGCGCGGCTGCGCCCGTGAAGGCCCCTTTTTCGTGGCCGAACAGTTCCGATTCGATCAGTTCGGCGGGGACGGCGGCGCAATTCAGCGTAATGAACGCGTTTTCGTGGCGCGGCGATTTTTCGTGAATAGCGCGCGCCACGAGTTCCTTGCCGGTGCCGGTTTCGCCGAGGATGCACACGCGGGTTTCGCTGGCCGCTACGCGCTCGATCTGCGCGACGAGTTTCTTCATCGCGGGGTCGGAGCCGACCAGTTCGTGTTTGCCGAGGCGGTGCCGCAGCTCGCGATTTTCGTCTTCAAGGCGCGAAAGGCGGAGTGCATTTTCCACGGTGACGAGCAATTTGTCGGTAGAGAGCGGTTTTTCGAGAAAATCGAGCGCACCGAGTTTCGTAGCTTTCACGGCCATTTCGACGTTGGCTTGCCCGGAAATCAAAACAATCGGCGTCTTGACGCCGGCGTTTTTCAGATCCTCAAGCAGTTCAATGCCGCTTTTTCCAGGCATTACCACGTCGGAAAGAATCAAGTCGAATGAGTCGCTGCGCAGCAGCTCGATGGCGCGTGGCGCGTTGTCACACACGGTGGCTTCGTGGCCGGCGAGGCGGAAGGCGCGCGAGAGCGAGGCGAGAGTGTTGGGATCGTCATCGACCAGGAGAAGGTGAGCTTTTCGCGGCAATGGGCGTTCCTTTGCGGGCGGGCGTCAGTCTGTTGCCGCGACGGACAAACTCTGCGGTGGATTCTTTTCCGCTGACGGCGGCTCTGGCGTCGGCGTCGGCCGCTGCACGGCCTGGCGTTGCGGCAGCTCGATGCGAAACGTAGTTCCCCGCCCTTCATCGCTGGTAACGGAAATTGTTCCGCGGTGATCGCTGACCACGGATTGAATTATCGCAAGCCCCAAGCCCGTCCCTTGAACTTTGGTCGTGTAATACGGCGTGAACAGACGCGAGCATTCTTCGGGAGTGAGGCCCTTCCCGGTGTCGGCGACTTCGATGCGAATATTGCCCTCGTGCTGCGAAGTGCGCATGGTGAGCGTGCCACCGGCGGGCATGGCGTCCAGAGCGTTCAACACGAGATTCTGGAAGGCGCGATGAAGCAGATCGGCGTCGGCGTCGATTTCCGGAAGCGGCTCGGTCAGAAAATATTCGGGTATAACGGGCGGCTTGCCGACGGCGTTGAACTGCGGTTCGAAGAGGCGCACGGCGTTGCGCAGCGCCTCATTGATGTTGATTTTTGCGAAATGCGGCGCGGGCATTTTTGAAAAATCGCTAAAGCGACCGATGATGGTGTTCAGATTGGCAAGCTCCGCGCGCAAGGTACTTGTGGATTCGTTGAAGACTTCCAGAAATTGCTTGGCATCCAGCTGGCGCGCTTTTTGCAGATTCTCAACGGTAATCTGCAGAGGAAAAAGCGGATTGCGGAGTTCGTGTGCCAGGCGGCGCGCCAATTCGCGCCAGGCGGCGACGCGCTCCGTCTGGACAAGCTGCTCGCGCGTGGCAGCCAGCGTTTGCGTCATCTCATTGAAGGCGGCGGCGAGCTGGCCAATCTCGTCGCGCCCGCGCAAATCGATGACCGTATCCCAGCGGCCGGAGGCGACTTCGCGCGCGCCTTCTGCGAGCTCTTCAAGCGGCCGCGTGATGCGCGAAGAAACCCACAAGGTCAGCAACAGTCCGATGATGAGCGCCGCTCCCGCGACCGCTGCGGCAATCTGCCAGATGTGGCGCGTCAGCAGAACAATCTCCTTGCGTGAGCTTCCGAGCAACAGCACGCCGAGAAGTTCATTGTTCCTTCCGGTCAGCGGAATGGCGTGGAATGTTTCGGCGTCCGCGGCGTCGTCCGTCCACTCGATGGTTTTGACCTGCGGCTTCGGCTGCTTTTGCACTTCCTGAATCAGCGGTTCCAGGCGGTTCGCCTGATCGAAGGCGCCGTTTACATCGGTGAGCGCGGAGGCGAGAAAATTCTGGTCGAGATTTTTGTACAACAGCGCGCGCGTGCCCGCCGGGGGAACCAGCGACGCGAGAAAATTCTGATCGAGACGGCGGCCGCCCACAAAATAGATGGGCTTCTGCGCGTCGGGAGCGGTGCGGACGGCGGTTAGCGACAGGGCCACGCCGTCCGGCAGCTCCTCGCGCCGAAGAAACCAGGTCGAATCATTCCAATCCTGCGGTGTGCTCAGAAGTTCACTCTTATAGCCGACGCGAGCGGGATACTGATAGGAAGAGATCAGCGTGCCGTCGGAATTCACAATTTCCAGAAAATCGAGGCCGTGATCTTCGGCGGCGCCGCGCGCGTCATGTACAAAGAGAGACTGGTCGGCATTGGGGCGCGAGAGCTCGATCGCGGTGCGGATACTCAGTTCAGAGCCGGCGATATTTTTTACTTGCTGAAGAACCTCTTCTCCGCGCTGCGCATATTCTTTGCGGAATTGTGTGACGAGCGCTTCGGTTCGCTGCGCGTCCATTTGTTCGAAGGCCACTTGCGTGTAGTGCGTGACGCCGTATGCGACGAGCGAGACCGATGCCAGTACGGTGCCGAGGAACAGGAGAATGAGTTTTGCGCGAAACTTCATTGTCGTGCTCCCGACGTGCTGTCCCGCGTTGATTCGAAGTATCGCATGGCGGCACTCGGCGGATCTGAAAGACCTAATTCGTATGCAATCGGAGCGGTTGTAGGCTGATTAGCATCCAGCCAAACGTCCTCGAGATGCCACTCGCCCCAGCGAGACGGCATCCAGTCGCGAACATTCGCGCCAAGGCCGACTGGCTCCGCTTGCTCGACGAGCGGCAGCACCCGCCAGTCCTCAAGTACACTGCGTTCGCGCGCGTACAGCTGCTCGCGCTCTGTGGCGGCAGGGTTTATCTCCGAAGGCTCGCTCAAATTATAAGCCGCAAACATGGCATCCAGTTCGGCGCGCGCGGAAAGCGACGAGTAGTGCCAGGCAAATAGGTGCACTCCGGCAGCAGCTTCCGCCGTGGATGGCTGCGATGCTCCCGCGCCACGCGAAACGGGCTTCACGACGACCTGTACAGGAATTCCGGACTGCCGAGCATTCACGGCAACACGTTCTCCCAGGAGTTTCGGCAAATCGCCCGCCGCATCCACGCGCAGACGCAGCGACTCCGAAGATGCGCCCGCGCCGCCGGCTAGCGACCGGCGAAGCTCTTTCGCGCGTTCGGGGTTCGACTCCACGTTGAAGAGGAAAGCATATCCTGAGAGCCACTGCGGCAAAAGGGCCGCCGCGGGTATGGCTTGCTTTTGAAGCAACACACCGGCCATGGTCTCGCGATCGAGCGCGAGCGAAAGAGCCCGGCGCAAACGAGGGTCCGCGACGGCGGTTTGCGCGGTGTCAAATCGCAGGCCGTAAAGCGTCAAAGGTTCAGATAGCCAGACGCGCACGTTGGCCTGCTTTGCACGTGGAACCAGCTCCGGAGCGAGTGCGACCAAATCGGCCTTGCCGAGCTGCAGATCAAACATGGCGCGCAGCGGCGGCACGCCAAGCGTCACGTCGACAGCGTCGAGAAACGGCCGGCCGGACCAGGCGTCCTCGTTCGCGCGAAAAAACAAATGCGATCCGACGCCGTGCGGTGCTGCCGCAATCGCACGTGGATCTGTCTCTCCGGGCGCCGCTCCCAGTACGAATGGACCTGTTCCGAGGAGAGCTTTATCGGATGTGACGGCGAAAATGAAATACGGTCCCGAAGCAAGCCGCTCTAGCAGGTCCGGCAGGGCGGAAATCGACTCGATCACCACCGCGTTTCCGGAGACGTAGACTTTCAATGCCTCGGGAAGGAGCGGCTGAAGCGCCGCTACGACATCTGCCGGTTTCAGCTCGGAGCCGTCCGAGAATTTCACTCCCGCACGAATCGCGAACTGCCACCGCCTGTTCGAGGCGTCGTGCGACCACTCCGTCGCCAGCACAGGCTGAAAGCGGCCGTAGTTATCGAGCGCTACCAGGCGCTCCAACATGAGCGCGGCCAGCTTTGCGTTGGTTGCGCTTTCGAGAGAGCCGGTCTGCCATTCACGAGGATCGAGCGACGCCTTTGGAGCGGCAAGCTCCAGATGCAAAGTTCCGCCATACCGCGGGCTCGTCGCCGCGTGCGCCGCCGCAGTCAAGAGCAGCGGGCTAATGAGCGCAATTAATCGAAAGTAGGTATGCCTCATAACGGCCGGTCTGCAAGTTGTGGTCAACCGCTAGCGCTTGCGCGGTTGGCTTTGCGGGATCGACCGCGCGCGTTCCCGGCGTATGCAACGCGACGATAGGACCGGGGAATTCCATCGGCGCGGAGACAGGCACGGCGCGGCGATCTCTGAATTCGACGGCTTGAATCGCGTCCGGCTTCGTCCAGTCGTTCGTGCTTGTCACAAGCAGTTGCCAGCCGCTTCCGCAGTCGCTATGCACAGCGGCAATCTCGCCGCCCCAGCCGGAAAACGTCGCGATCGGCTCACCGCCGTCATCGTACAACCGCGCCTGTCCATCCTGGCCGGTGATGACGAGGCGGATCTTGCCGTCAGCTTCGATTTGCGCTGAGGAAAGCCAAGCCCCTCTCTTATTTCCGTCCGACGCCTCCGAGGAAACCCCTCGCACGCGTACCGCGGTTGCGTCCTTTTCACAATGCCAGCCCTTCGGTTTTGCGTCCGGCAAAAAGTACATCTGGCAGAGCTCGTTGGGAAACTCAGCTGACGCCATGTCAATTCCGAAAGCAAAAAAACCACGCTCAACTCGCGCGGGCGCCTGACGGCGTGGCAGGCGTTCGGAGCTCGCGAGCGTCCAATGCTCCGATTGGCCGGTGTAGCTGCTGATTTCCTGAGGCCCCAGCACAAATGCCGTCGTCGAATCCGAGTCGAAGAACACATCCAGAATTGGCGTGTCCTGGGAAAACAGCAACTCGCGGTGCAGCTCGAGACTGAAACTTGACGCTGGCTCCGTAAGTCCCTTCACGGATCCTAAGGTTTCGAGGAGCGTCTCCGGATTTTCTTTCCGCTGAATCTGCGCAACGGCGAGATATTGCGTCGGACTTTGCGTGACCGTCACCAAAACAGGGGTTCCGGAATCCGCGGTTACCACCTTAACGCCTTGGCGCTGCAATTCATCCTCGAATGCCGCGGAGACGCTCGCGAATTCCGTGGGGTTCAGCGACGAGCGATTTTGTGCATCGTACGTCACCTGGGCACCATGCAGCGCAGCTCCAACGCGACGCGCGAGCGCGCGGACGGCGTCTTCGAGGGAACCCGCGTCAGCGGCTCGCGAGAGGTGCAAAGGGAGAAAGACTCCAAGAAGGCAACACAAAATGAGTCGGGAAACGGAACCGCGCGGGGACAGATTTTGCTCGGCGGACACAGGCGTGAACGACGATGATAACACGCTCCCCGGTGAACGAATGGAACCTCACCGTTCTCGTTTTGCGCGCCTGTCTCAGATGGTTGCTTGCCAACGACGGTAAAAGACACATGACGTTGCACAGTGAACTTAACCCCTTTAGATGCAACACTTACAGAATTTCCACATAAGTGTTCATTCTAAAAGACTTACGGGATGGTCTAAGTCCTTTAGATGCAACACTTACAAAATTCGCGGGGGGAGGGCCTTTGACAATTGTCCCATTCTCTTGCCTGCTCGGAAGCTCCTCCACCCCTTAAACAATTCAACCGCTAGCCGGGCGACTCGTGGCGCGTCGCGGGAGGGGGAATAATCTCTGGCCCAATCGGCGAAGCGCGGCGGTGCTTGCCTGTATGCTCATGATCTTTCCTCCTTTCCCGCGAAGCGTTCCGAGCCGCCCACAGGGGTTTTGGCTAGCGGAACTCGTGGCACGGACTTTAGTCTGTGCAAGCTCAAACTTTTCCCAACCTTATCCGGCGAAACGCAACTCAGGTCTCACACCCGTCGCCTACTACGGCCGCTTCGACGTTCTCTTCTGCGCACCCAACGTCGCCGTGCCGTCGGAGTCTCCGGAGTCGTCGTTCGACGCATTCCCACTGGTCACGCCAGAGAACGCCGAACGCAACACGTCGTTCGCAAAGAAATTCTTGCCGTCCATTGGAACCATCATGATTTGCAATTTGTCCGAAAGCCGCTCGGCGATAATTTTCTGAATCAGCATGGGGTTTTGCTTCAGCACCGTCGCTTCGAACTTCATGCGCTCCGCATCAGCTGCGGCGGTAACGCGGATTCTGTTGGCTTCCGCTTCCGACAGGTTTTTTTGCCGCTCGACTTCCGCTTTACTGTCGATGATTTTGGCCTGCGCCGCGGCTTCCGCGTTTTGCAGTGTCGCTTCTTTGCGCGCCTCGGCTTCGAGTTTGGTCTGCTCAATCTGCTTCTGTTTCAGCGGCAGGGTGTACTGCATGGCGTCCGATTCAGCCTTGGCTTGCAGCACGCGCACTTGCGCCTGCGCTTCCGCGCCTTTCACGTCGCGCGCTTTTTGCGCTTCCGCTTCGAGTTCCGCGATCTTCACTTCTTTTTGCTTGATTTCCTGTTCCGTGCCCAAGCGCTCGTTTTCCTGCTCCTTCAGCAGCAGCCCCTCGAGCCCCCTCGCGTATTCGGCGGGAAGCTGCAAATCGCGGAGCAGCACTTCGCGAACGAGAATGCCATCGCTTTCGAGGCGAGTTTTGATAGCAGCCGCAGCATTGGCGCGGAGTTCTTCGCGTTTTGTGGCGAAAATTTCCTGCGTGATGTAATTCGGCGCGAGCTGGCGATAGATGGTAGAAACCACCGGCGCGACAACTTGTTCACCGACGGGCTGCGGCAAATTGGCGTGAATGGCGTTCAGGCGGCGCGGATCCAGCCGGTACCGCACGGATACAGCCAGGCCGATATTGAGTCCTTCACGCGCCTGGACGATCAGCACCTCGTTGTCGGTCTTGGGCGTCTGGCTGGCCGCTGTGGTGTACACCTGCTCGCGCGTGTCGTACAGCGCAATGCTATCTACGAGCGGCGTAACAAGATGCATTCCCGGATAGAGCGTGCCTTGGCGCGCGCCCCAGATCTGGCTGACGCGAATTCCGGCGAAGCCGTCCGGCACCACGACGATGCTCAACGACAACAAGACAGGCAGCAGCGAAAACACGGCGAGGTTGCGCGCCAGCGCCCAGCGCACCGGGCGTAAAGGGCGGTGCACAGCGGTCGCCACCTCCGCGCCAGTTTCGGTGGTTTTGCTGCGCGCCAGCAGCCGGCGCAGTTGCTCCGAAAGGTAAATGTCGTACGCAACTAGTGCCCCGGCGCTACCGAACAACCCGACGCCGAGGGCCATCAACAAATATTTCAAAGCCAACATCGTCTTGCTCCCTTCCCCTTACTCCCCGGGGCGCTGCGGCGGAGAGGTGACCGTCAACTCCGCCGCTGGCGTTAGGCCGGGAATCCTGCCCAAGTGCAACCGTGCCGAAAGCGTTTAACGTTGCGCGGCGAAGACGCGCGCCAACTGTGCGGTTCCGCGAACCAGCGGGGCAGGCAGCGCTCGACGCCGGGCGGTCGCGGGGTGCATAAGAACGAACATGGCGCGGAGCAGCATCCAGTCGATGGCCACTGCAGCGACGACGGCAAAAACTGTGGTGATGACAAGCGTGGCGAAGTGCAGCATTGCGATCATGGGGTGCCTCCCTGTGTTGCACCCATGGCAAAAGCAACCCCGCGCCCATGACCAGGCTGCTTAAAACAAAGGACTTATTGGATTTAACCGGCTCTTAGCCTGTGTAGGTGGTTACACGACGTGGTTCGGGAGACGCAGCCGGCGCGCGGCGATTTGGCCTGACGGGGAATCAAAGCTATTGTAGTAATGTCAGCAGAACGGATGCAAAAGGAGTATTCAGCAGGAAGGAAATAAACACGCATTGCCGGCTCGCGTAGCCGACTTCCCTTCCCAACGAACCAATCCACATGCCGCGAAACCCCGGAATGCGCATCGGCAAGATTCTCGGGATACCCATCTATCTGCATTCGACGTGGATCATCATCTTTGCGGGAATCACGTACTCGCTGGCGGTGCAATTTGGCCAGGAACATCCGCGGTGGAGTTCGCAGCAACAGTGGGCGGTCGGCCTTGTGACGAGCATCCTTTTCTTCGGGTCGCTGCTGTTTCACGAATTGGCGCATAGCGTAATCGCGCAGCATTACAAGATTCGGGTTCTTTCCATAACGCTGTTCATCTTCGGAGGCGTGGCGAGCATCGAACGCGATCCGCCGAAAGCTATCCAGGAATTCAACATCGCAGTCGCCGGACCGCTTGCTAGCGGCATTTTGGCGGCGGCCTTCTTCGGGTTGGGCGTAGCGTTTCCCAGGAACGATACCGTGGCAACACTTGCGGATTGGCTCTGGAAGACCAATGCCATGCTCGCGGTTTTCAACTTGCTTCCCGGATTCCCGCTGGACGGCGGCAGAATCTTTCGCGCCATCATTTGGGGAATCAACAAGAATTTTTCAAGGGCGACGCGCATTGCCGGGGCCGCGGGGCGCTTCATCGCCTACGCGATGATCCTGTTGGGTGGCTTCGCGGTATTCAAAGGCGTGATCGTGGCGGGCCTCTGGGGAGTGCTAGTTGGGTTCTTCCTGTTGAGCGCGGCGCAGGAAAGCATCGCTCAGCTGGCGATCCGCGAAAACCTGGCCGGGTTGCGCGCCGCCGACGTGATGAGCCACGAAGTTCCCGTTGTCGGGCGCGCGATTTCTCTCGAAGAATATGGCGCCGAAGTGTTGCGCACGGGCCGGCGTTGCCACCTGGTGATTACGGACGACCGCCTGGTGGGCATGATGAATGTTCATACTTTGAATTCGGTCCCACGAGACGAGTGGGTGCACACCTCCGTGCAAGCGGTGATGATTCCGCGCGAGAGGATACTGTGGGCCACTCCGGACGAGCCGCTTCTTGGCCTGCTCGAGCGTTTGCTTACGGCGGATGTAAACCAGATGCCAATTGTGTCCGGCTCGGACAACGGTGCGGCGCAAATCGTCGGCATGGTCACGCGCGACTCTATTCTTCGCGTGCTGCGAACACGCTCCGAACTCGGCTCGACTCCGCTTGTTGAAACCGGGAAATAGCTCGTTCGCGCGGACCGGCTTCATGTCGGCCGGCGTTCTAAGATACGTTTCTTTCGCTAACTCGCGGCGTTCGGTATACGATGGAGTGTCGCCCCCTGGAGGCTCAACATGGCTGCAAAGAACAAGATCACTCGGGTCGCGGAAAGAGTCGGCGGAGCACTCGGCAAAGCCGACCGCAAAGCTCATAAGATCGTCGCCGCCGGAGCGGTCGCAAAGAAAGAACTCCACGCCATCGCCAAGAAGGTTGACGCTCTGAAGCGCCAGTTGGAAAAAACTGCCAAGCGTCTCCAAAAGGCAGTGCGCTAGTCGTTAAAGCTCTCGCGCATCCATCGCTTCTCCGGCACTCCCCTTTCTTGCCTTCCCTGCTCTCACAAGTCTGTTCGCATGCCAGCGCCACGATTGGTTTATAATGCGCCGCCCTTGGGGTGGAACGTCTGAGCGAGTCTCACAACAGCAAAAGTGGAGGAGCCCAGCCATGAAATGGGGGACAGTGCAGAGGTCTGCGTCTGCGGAAAATCGGCGATGGATTCTTTGGACTGGCGTGAGTCTCGCGGTCGTGGCTGCGGTCGCAGCAGCGCAACTCACGGCGCAGACACCGAGTCATGCTGCCGGTTCCGACGGAACGGCTGCCGCTGCTGCGACGCCGTCTGCGCCAGTGCCCGTGACGACGCCAAACTACGCACTCGAAGCGCGCTTTCTGCCCGACAGCGTCAACAAACTCGTTTTCGACCTCTCGGTTACGCCGCATTGGCTCACGCAATCCGACAGATTCTGGTACAGCTATCGCACCACCGACGGAACCAGGTACTACATCGTTGACCCCGCAAAGAAATCCAAATCGCTGCTGTGGGACAGCGCGAAAGTTGCCGCGGCGCTTTCGACACTCACGAATTTTCCGTACGACGCGCAGCATCTCCCCATCCGCCGGCTCCGCATGACAGACAAAGACACGCACATGCGTTTCGAAGTGGAAATTCGCAAAGACGGCGTGGTACCCAACGAGCCGGAGAAAAAATCCACGGACGATGGCAGCCAGCAGGGTAACGAGACGGAAGTAAAAACAAACGAGCAGCAGGGCCAACGCAATGAACGTGGCGAGCGAGGCGCACTGCAAGGCGAAGCGCAAGAAGAAACGCGCACGCTGTCCTTTGAATATGACCTGGCGACGGGCAAGGTCACGCGCCTCGACAACACCGAACCCTTTCGCAGAAAACCGCTGTGGGCTTCTGTTTCTCCGGATGAAAAACTCGTGGTGTTCGCGCGTGGCCAGAATCTCTACATGATGGACGCGGAAAATTATGCAAAGGCGCTGAAAAAGGCCGGCGACACGTCGGTCGTCGAGACGCAACTCACCACCGACGGAATCGAACGATTTGGCTATGCCCGCCGCATTCTGCCGGAGCAGCTCGATGCGCTGAAAAAAGAAGATAAGGGCGATAACAACAAAGCCGGCATACGCTCGCCGGCCATTCAGATTCACTGGTCCAAAGATTCAAAGAAAATCGCCGTCGACCGCGAAGACACGCGCAAGATTCCCGACTACTGGGTGATTCATTCGCTCGCGAACCCGCGCCCTACGCTCGAAACGTATCCGTATGACATTCCCGGCGAAGATTTGATGACCGTCCATCAACTCGAAGTCCTGGACATCGCCACCAAACAAACGGTCGTGGTGCAGGCCAGGAATTTTCCCGAACAGGAACTCCGCATTGCGGACGCCGCTTTAGTCGAACGCGACCGGGAAGAACAACGCCTGGAACAGGAAGGCATGCAAGAAGGCGGCACGATGCCAATTTCGCGTGTGACCATGCGGTGGCTCTCCGATACTTCCGACAAGCTGTATTTCACCGCGACCGACCGCAACTTCCGTTCGATTGACGTCTGCGTGGCAGACACCGCCAGCGGCGCATCCAAGACGCTCCTCGAAGAGCGTTCGAATGTCTGGCTCAGCTTCAAGCCGCTGCTGCTGATTGACAACGGCCGCGAATTCGTCTGGTGGTCCGAACGCGACGGTTGGGGCCACTACTACCTCTTCGACGCAGCCGGCAAATTGAAGAACCAGATCACATCCGGGGAATTTGTGACGGATCAGATTGTTTCGCTCGACGAGAAAGCGCGCACGCTGTACTTCACCGCCAACGGCCGCGAGCACGGCGAGGATCCTTATTACGTTCATCTCTATCGCATCAACCTCGACGGCACGGGACTTCAGCCGCTCTCACCGGGCAATTTCTCGCATGCCTTCAGCGCTCCCGACTCCGGCAAATATTTTGAGGACACGTTTTCGCGCGTGGACACGGCTCCGAAATCCGTAGTTCTTGATGCGCAGGGAACGCCGCTTCTTGAACTCGAAACCACGGACGTCTCGCAACTCCTCGAAGCCGGCTTCCGGTTTCCGGAAGTATTCAAGGTCAAGGCGGATGACGGGATCACCGATCTTTACGGGGTGATGTACAAGCCTTTCGACTTCGACCCTGCGAAGAAATATCCGCTCATCGAATTCGTGTATCCCGGCCCGCAAACCGAGTCGGTTACCAAGACGTTTTCTCCCAAAAGCGCCAATGTGCCACTCGCGCAACTCGGATTTATCGTCATCGAATCCGGCGCGCGCGGCGGCAGCCCGGAACGCGACAAGTGGTACGACAGCTACGGCTACGGCAATCTTCGCGATTACGGCCTGGCGGACAAAAGAGTGGTCGCGGAGCGCCTCGCGTCTATGCATCAGTACATTGATCTGACGCGCGTCGGCATGTGGGGCCACTCCGGCGGCGGTTTTATGACCGCCGCGGCACTGATGCAGTATCCAGACTTCTACAAAGCGGGCTGGTCCGAGTCGGGCAACCACGACAACAACGTGTACAACCGGAGCTGGAGCGAAAAGTACCACGGCATACGCGAAGAAAAACAAAAGGACGGTTCCGAGCGATACGTCTACGAAATCGACAAAAATTCGGAGCTGGCCAAGAATCTGAAAGGCCATCTGATGCTCACGACCGGCGATATGGACAACAACGTCAGCGACGTGAACACCATGCGCGTGGCCAACGCGCTGATTCGCGCGGACAAGCGCTTTGAAATGCTGGTGTTCCCCGGAATGCGGCACAGCTACATGCCCATCAACAGCTACGTCATCGTGGCACGGGGAGATTTCTTTGCGCGCTGGCTGCTGGGCACTTCCGAATCCGGTGCAGACATCCTTGAACTGCAGAATCTAAGGCAGGCCACGACGAGCAAGAAATTCAAAGAGTAGTCGCCGGTCCGTTCAGCCGCGACGGGCTCGACGGGCCGCGCGAGTAAACCTGAACGCGGCGTTCGCGCATTTCATTGTCGTCGCGGCGGGTGTATAACTTGAAGCAACCGTTGCGCTCACTCGGGATGTCCGGAGGGCGCAACTTCGGTCTGCAAACGAATCCGCTTATCTCGCCAAGGAACCTGCCATGCCCGACCTAAGCATGATGCGCGCCAACCTTCAGCAAATCCGGCAGCAGATTTGGCCATTGATGGACGCGTTGTACAAAGGCGCGCCGGAAGAGGTCAACGAACGCAACCGCCGCCTCAACGAGCTCGACCGGATCGCGAAACGGCTCGCCATCATGATTCGCGATATCAACAGCGCGCAGCATCTGCAGGATGCCCGCGCGTCCGGCTTGTACAACATTCCCCGCGACGCGCGATATTCCGCGGCGCAATCCATCCAACAACAGCAAAACGATCTGGCCGCGCTGCGCAAACAAGCCGAAGACTTCGCTTCGGTCGTCAAAGAACTTCTCGATAAGAACGGACTGCTGTCGCCAGCGCAGCGAGCGATGAAAATCAATGATCTGGTGGAAAACGTCACAAAGGCGCTCGAAAACCAGCACGCTCTGAGCGAGCTTGGGATGCCCAACGGTCCGGTCATCCGGGCGCCACACGAGTCCGCGTCCGTAACCGGGCTGGCGCCCATCTTGATTTTCATTTATCTGGCTATCCAGAAGTACCGCAAAAAAACGTAAGCGCAGGCGATACGACCACCGCTGGAGAATCCAAGATCCATGGCCAATGACAGCGTGCCCATCACGTACGCCATCCGCTTTGAAAAAGACCACGCCAACGTGAAGGTCACTTACAACGTGAGCGTCCCTATCGGGGGACCGGCGCTGATTGCCGATTTTCAGGTCACCGTGGATGGCAGCGATTTGATCAGCGGCTTCATTCCAGGCCAGACAGCGTTTAACGGAGCGAAATTTCACACGCTGAAAAAGCCGGATGAAGATGCCACAGTTGCGTTCACGGTATCGTCAAATCAGGGTTTTACGGCGGCCGACGATGACGTTTTGCGAGGCGATAAGACATTCGACGACGCCGAATTCTCGAACTGATCGCGGCTAACTCGCGCAAAACCAAACGCAAAGATGGTGCCCGGGGTGGGAGTCGAACCCACATGAGGAAAAATCCCCGGAGGATTTTAAGTCCTCAGCGTCTGCCATTCCGCCACCCGGGCCGGGCAGTTAAAGAACCGTAGCATGGATAGACGCGCGGCTCAACGTTTCGGGAATAATGCCCCTTCATGAACGATCTGCAACGTATTTGACAAGCGCTGGATGGCGCGGTACGGTTTTCCTTCTCTTTTGAGAAATGCGAATTCCAAAAAGAGAGCCGCGGATTTTTACGCCGACTTCGCAAATACCCCTTCAACAGGCGTGAGTGCATTCGTTTAGGCGTAAAATCACTTCACCCAAAGCGGTACGTGGTGCATCAAATCCTCGTGAGCAAGCGGGAGCTGTGGCTTCCCGCACTGGAGCACAAGTGAGCCAGCCGAAGAGCCAGCAGGACATGGATCAGTTGAGCATCAATACCATCCGTACGCTGGCGATCGACGCCGTGCAGCAGGCGAACTCCGGACATCCGGGCGCGCCCATGGGCTTGGCGCCAGTGGTGTACGAGCTTTGGCAGAAACATTTGAATTACGATCCTGCCGATCCAACCTGGCCGAATCGCGACCGTTTTGTGCTCTCCGCAGGACACGCTTCGATGTTGCTTTACGCCACGTTGCATCTGGCGAGAGTGAAAGAAGCCAGCAAAGACGGCCAGGTCTCAGACGCCTTGGCCGTCTCCATGGACGAGATCAAACGCTTCCGGCAAATCGGCAGCAAAACGCCGGGGCACCCGGAATCGCACGTGACCACCGGCGTGGAAACGACGACTGGCCCGCTGGGACAAGGCGCGGGTAACAGCGTCGGCATGGCCATCGCCAGCAAATGGCTTGGCGAAAATTACAACAAGCCCGGCTTCGATATTTTCGACTTTAACGTTTACACGGTATGCGGCGATGGCGACCTGATGGAAGGCGTCGCGAGTGAAGCGGCATCGCTCGCCGGCCACTTGAAGCTTTGCAACCTTTGCTGGATTTACGACAACAACCACGTGACGCTCGACGGCCCCGCCGAATGGTCCTTCAGCGAAGACGTGATGACGCGCTTTGTAGGCTACGGGTGGAACGTCACGCGCGTTTCCGACGCCAACGATTTGCAGATGCTTGGCCGCGCCTACGACGTGTTTCATCACACGAAAGACCGCCCTACGCTCATCGTCGTGGACAGCCACATTGGCTACGGCTCGCCGCACAAGCAGGATTCTTACGAAGCGCATGGCGAACCGCTCGGCGAAGCCGAAGTGAAATTGGTAAAGAAGAATTACGGTTGGCCGGAAGACGCCAAGTTCTTCGTGCCCGACGGCGTCTACGACCAGTTCAAGAATGGCGTCGGCAAGCGCGGTGCGGAAGCGCACGCCTCCTGGAATGCGAAGGTCGCCGATTACAAAAAGCAATTTCCGCAGCTCGCCGATCAAATCGAACGCATGCTTGCGGGTCGGCTGCCGGACGGCTGGGACAAAAATTTGCCGGTATTTCCGGCGGATCCCAAAGGCATGGCCACGCGCGAAAGCTCTGGAAAAACGCTGAATGCGCTGGCTGTAAACATTCCGTGGTTGGTGGGCGGCTCGGCCGATCTGGCGAAATCCAACAAGACCAATCTTACGTTTGAAGGCGCGGGCGACTTCTATCCGAATGCCTATCGCGGCCGCAACGTGCACTTCGGAGTGCGCGAACACGGTATGGGTGCGGCTGTAAACGGCATGACGCTCTGCAAGCTGCGCGCTTTCAGTGCCACATTTTTCAATTTCAGCGACTACATGCGGCCCAGCATGCGTCTCGGCGCGTTGATGGAAATCCCCGCGCTCTACATTTTTACGCATGACTCCATCGGCGTCGGAGAGGATGGCCCAACGCACCAGCCCGTCGAGCAAGTCGCTGCGTTTCGCGCCATGCCCAACATGCTCGTGCTGCGCCCAGGCGACGCCAACGAAGTCGTCGAAGCCTACAAAATCATGCTGCAGCACACGCATGGCCCTTCGACGTTGATTCTGACGCGGCAAGCTATGCCAACTTTAGATCGCACGAAGTACGCTCCCGCTGCGGGTGTCGCGAAGGGCGCTTACATTGTCGCGGATGCTCCAGGCGGAAAGCCCGACGTGATCCTCATGGCCAGCGGAAGCGAACTGAGTTTGTGTATTGCCGCGTACGAAAAGCTGACAGCTGAGGGCCGCAAAGTGCGCGTGGTCAGCATGCCTTCCTGGGAACTCTTCGAGCAACAAGATGCCGCATACAAGGAAAGCGTATTCCCGGCCAATGTCACCGCGCGCGTTTCCGTTGAAATGCAATCGGTGCTCGGCTGGGAGCGCTATACCGGACCGAAGGGCAAAATCATTGGTATGCGCTCCTTTGGCGCGTCCGCGCCGCTCAAAGACCTGCTGAAAAAGTTCGGTTTCGAACTGGACAACGTTGTCGCCGCCGCCAGAGAGGTTTTGGGAAAGTGAGCCTTGCATGAAAATGGTGATCGGCTCTGACCACGCCGGCTTTCAGCTTAAGAACAAGATGGGCGACTTGCTGCGCTCGATGGGAAATGAAGTTTTGGACGTTGGCGCGTTCAACGAAAACCCTTCGGACTATCCGGATTTTGCGGAAGCCCTGGGGCGGGCGATACTGGACGGCAAAGCGGAACGCGGCGTGTTGATTTGCGGCAGTGGTGTGGGAGCGTGTGTAGCGGTCAACAAAATGCCCGGGATCCGCGGCGGCATGTGTCACGACACGTACTCGGCACATCAGGGCGTCGAGCACGACGACATCAACGTTTTGGTGCTCGGCGAGCGCGTCGTCGGTGTCGAATTGGCGAAGGATTTGGTAAGGGCGTTTATGGGAGCAAAGTTCACGCACGAGGAGCGGCACGTTCGGCGGCTTGCCAAGGTGAAAGCGATTGAAGCGAAGTACCGCGGCGTACCCAGAACCTAGCTGCAGCCGCTGAGCAAGCCAACAACTTACCTTAAGCAGCGAGTAGTACAATAAAGGCTCGACGAACTTGGGACAGTAAGGAGATTTACTATGACGACGACAACCACGCTTCCAAATGTTGGCGCGGGACATGGGACGAACCCCTTGAAGGGATTGTTAGCTTACGGCCAGTCTCCGTGGATGGACTACATCCGGCGCGATTTGCTCACGAGCGGCACCCTGAAAAAGTACATCCAGGACGACGGCTTGCGCGGCATGACGTCCAATCCGGCGATCTTCGAAAAAGCCATCGTTGGCAGCAATCTTTATGCGGACATTCTCTCCTCGGCCGATGCAAAAAAACTCGGCGCCAAGGGCGTGTTCGACAGGATCGCTTTCCGCGACGTGCAGGACGCCTGCGATATCTTCCGGCCGACTTACGACCAAACGAATCGGCGCGACGGATTTGTCAGCCACGAGGTCTATCCCGACCTCGCCAACGACACCAAGGCCACGATTAACGAAGCGCGCCGTCTTTGGAAAGCGATCGATCGTCCGAACGTCATGATTAAAATTCCCGCTACGCCGGAAGGAATTCCTGCGATCCGCCAAACTCTCGAAGAGGGTCTGAACATCAACATTACCCTCCTTTTCGCACAGTCTCGATATGAAGAGGTCGCGGAGGCTTTTCTTTCCGCTCTCGAAGCACGCGCCACCAAAGGTCTGGACATCAGCCACATCGCGAGCGTCGCGAGTTTCTTTGTCAGCCGCATCGACACGCTCGTCGACAGCACCATCGACGAAAAACTGAAAACCGCGGGAGATGCGCAAAAGGCGCTACTCGAGAGTCTTCGCGGCAAAGTCGCCATTGCCAATGCGAAGCTCACCTACAAGAAATACCAGGAGCTGTTCAGCGGCACGCGGTGGAAGGCTTTGGCGGCGAAAGGCGCGCAACCGCAGCGGCTCCTGTGGGCCAGCACCAGCACCAAGAATCCCAAATACCGCGATGTCATCTACGTCGAGGAACTCATCGGCGCGGATACCGTAGACACCATTCCGCCGGCCACGTTTGACGCCTTCCGCGATCACGGCAAGCTGCGTGCCAGCCTCACGGAAAACGTCGAAGCCGCGCGCGCCGTAATGGATAACCTGGCCAAAGCGGGTATTTCCATGAAGGAAGTAACGGATAAACTTCTCGCGGACGGCGTGAAACTCTTCGCCGACGCGTTCAAGCAACTCCTGGATGCGACCGGGAAAAGCGCAGGGGCGGCTGCGTGAGTCTTAATCGGCAAACCTACACCCTTCCAGGTCAACTCGAAAGCGATGTAAAAGCGTCGCTCGCCGATTGGACTAAAGCCGGCAAGGTACACCGCCTGTGGGATGGCGATCCACTTCTCTGGAGCGGCGAAGACGAGAATAAGTGGCTTGGTTGGCTCCACATCACCGAGCAGCAAATCGCAGGAATCGAGAACCTGAAAGCAATCGCCGCCGACGTGAAGAAGTCGGCGTTCAAAGACGCGCTTTTGCTGGGCATGGGCGGTTCGAGCCTGTGCCCGGAAGTGCTGCGCATGACGTTTGGAAAGCTCGGCGGCTACCCGAACCTCCACGTTCTGGATTCCACCGATCCCGGCCAGATCAAATGCATCGAAGGAAAAGTCGATCTCTCAAGCACCATTTGCATCGTTTCCAGCAAATCCGGCAGCACCCTCGAGCCAAATATTTATAAGCAGTATTTCTTCGAGCGCGTGAAAGCGAAGGTCGGTGAGAAGGAAGTCGGGAATCGCTTTATCGCCATAACTGATCCGGGCTCGAAGATGCAGAAAGTAGCGGAAAAGGACAAATTCCGCAAAATTTTCATGGGTGTGCCGAGTATCGGCGGCCGTTATTCGGCGCTCTCGAATTTCGGAATGGTGCCCGGTGCCATCATGGGACTGGATATTGCAAAATTTCTGAAGTCTACGGAGGAAATGGTCGAAGCGTGCGGAGCTGCAACCGACGCCAGCGAAAACCCTGGCGTGATGCTCGGCACCATCCTCGGGGTCGCCGCTAATCAAGGCCGCGACAAGCTCACCATCGTCACGTCGCCGGGGATCTTCGATCTAGGCGCCTGGCTCGAGCAACTGATCGCGGAGTCGACTGGCAAATCCGGCAAGGGCATTATTCCCGTTGACCGCGAAGCTCTCGCGGACCCCAAACTGTACGGCGACGATCGCGTTTTCGCGTATTTGCGTCTGCAATCCGATCCGGACAAAAAGCAATCCGCCGCTGTGGATGCCCTCGCGAAAGCCGGCCACCCCGTCGTCCGCATCGTCTTGCCGGATACCTACACGCTCGGCCAGGAATTTTTCCGCTGGGAAATTGCCACTGCCGTCGCGGGCGCTATCATCGGCATCAACGCGTTCAATCAGCCCGACGTCGAAGCCAGCAAAATTGAAACACGAAAACTTACCAGCGAATACGAAACCAGCGGAAAGCTCCCTCCCGAATTTCCGTTCTTCACCGACGATAACGTGAAGCTCTACGCCGACCCGAAAAACACCGCAGCGCTCAAGGGCGGAGTAAACCTCGCCGGCCATCTGAAAAAGCATCTCGATCGCATCGGCGCCGGCGATTACTTTGGACTGCTCGGCTACATCACCATGTCCGACGAAAACGAGAAGCTGCTGCAAACGGTTCGTCTCGCGGTTCGCGACAAAAAAAAAGTGGCCACCGTACTCGGCTTTGGGCCGCGTTTTCTGCACTCCACAGGACAGGCCTACAAAGGTGGTCCCAACAAGGGCGTATTTCTCCAGATTACCGCGGACGACGCCGCCGACCTTCGCGTGCCGCAGCAAACGTATACTTTCGGCGTCGTGAAAGCGGCGCAGGCGCGTGGAGATTTTTCCGTTCTCGCCGAGCGCGGCCGCCGCGCCCTGCGCGTTCATCTCGGCAAGGATCTCGCCGCGGGATTGGTCGCGCTGAACGACGCCGTGCAGCAGGCCCTCGCCTAAGGTAGCTGCCGTCGAAACTCACGAACGTACACCACAGGAGCGATAGCGATGCAACTTGGCATGATCGGGCTTGGCAGGATGGGCGCCAACATGGTGCGCCGCCTGGAAAAGAAAGGCCACAAGTGCGTCGTTTACGATCGCAGCGCGGACGCCGTTAAGCAACTCGCTGGCGAAGGCGCTACCGGCGCTGGGTCGCTCGACGATTTCATAAAAAAACTCGAAAAGCCCCGCGCCATTTGGCTCATGGTCCCCGCCGGCGTCGTGGACGCCACGCTCCACGATCTCGTTCCGAAACTCGACTCCGGCGACATCGTCATTGACGGCGGTAATTCCTACTATATCGACGACATTCGCCGCGCCAAAGAACTCTCCGCCAAGGGCATTCACTATTGCGACGTCGGGACGAGCGGCGGCGTTTGGGGACTCGAACGCGGCTATTGCCAGATGATTGGCGGCGAAACGGACGTCATCAAACATCTCGATCCGATTTTCAAGGCGCTTGCTCCCGGCCGCGGAACGATCGACCGCACTCCCGGGCGCGACAAAGTTGGTGGCACCGCCGAAGAAGGCTATCTCCATTGCGGCCCGTCCGGCGGCGGCCATTTCGTAAAAATGGTTCACAACGGCATCGAGTACGGTTTGATGGCGGCGTACGCTGAAGGCTTGAACATTCTCAAGCACGCCAACGCCGGAAAATCCCAGCGGGAAACCGACGCGGAGACTACGCCTCTCCGCAATCCCGAGCACTACCAATACGATTTCAATCTCGCCGACATCACTGAAGTCTGGCGCCGCGGCAGTGTCGTCGCTTCCTGGCTGCTCGACCTGACCGCCATCTCCCTTCTCGATCAGCCCGGCCTCGAAAAATTTTCCGGCCGCGTTTCGGATTCCGGTGAAGGGCGTTGGACCATCCTTGCCGCGATTGAATCGACCGCGCCGGCGCCGGTTCTGACGGCTTCGCTCTTCCAGCGCTTCGCTTCTCGCGGCGAGGGCGATTTCGAGGGCAAGATTTTGTCCGCCATGAGATTTCAGTTTGGCGGCCACATCGAGAAAAAAAGCGGTCACTGACGCACCGCACGGTCATTGCGCCCGCGCAGACAGGATACTTCCATGAATTCCAATCACAACAGCGCAGGTCCCGCAGGTTCTCCCTGCGTGATGGTCATCTTCGGCGCCAGCGGTGACCTCACCAAGCGCAAACTCATCCCCGCGCTCATCAATCTCGCCCAGGAAAATCTCCTCGCGCACGATTTCGCGATTGTCGGCTTTTCTTTTGACCAGATGACCACGGATTCCTTCCGCGCACACCTCACCGAGGATCTGAAAACGTTTGAAGAACAGCCCGTCGACCCGAAACTCTGGGAGTGGTTTCTCGAGCGCATTTACTACGTCCAGGGTGATTTCAAGGATCCCGCCGCCTACCAGCGCCTCCAGGAGCAAATCGCCGCGGCCGAGCAAAAGCACGGCACCCACGGCAACCGCTTTCACTACCTCGCCGTCTCGCCGGTGTTTTTCTCGGAGATTGTCCGGCAACTCAACGCCGCCGGCTTGACGAAGGAGAACAACGGGTCATGGACGCGCGTCATCGTGGAAAAGCCGTTCGGCCACGACCTCGAGTCTGCCCGGCAGTTGAACAAGGACCTCAAGCAGATCCTCACCGAAAACCAGATCTACCGCATTGACCACTACCTCGGAAAGGAAACCGTCCAGAACCTCCTGGTTTTCCGATTCGCGAACAGCATCATCGAGCCGCTCTGGAATCGCACCTTTATTGACCACGTGCAGATTACCGCGGCCGAATCCGTCGGCGTCGAGCATCGCGGCGCGTTCTACGAAACCGCGGGTGCGCTCAAGGACATGGTCCCGAATCACATGTTCCAACTCCTTACGCTTACGGCGATGGAGCCTCCCATCTCGTTCGAAGCCGATGCCGTCCGCGACAAACAAGCGGAAATCCTGCACGCCCTGCGCGTCCCCACTCCGGAAGAAGTTCTTTCGACGACGGTACGCGGCCAATACGGCGAGGGCTTTGAAAACGGTCAGAAAGTTTCCGGATATCGTAGCGAACCCAACGTTTCTCCCGAATCGAACACGGAAACTTTCATCGCCAGAAAATTGCAAATCGAAAACTGGCGCTGGGGAGGCGTCCCGTTTTACCTTCGGACAGGCAAGCGTCTCGCCAAGCGCGTCACGGAAATCGCCGTGCAATTCCGCAAGGCGCCGTTCATGCTTTTCCGTAAAACGCCCATCAAAGATCCGCACGTCAACCGCCTGGTAGTTCACATTCAGCCGGACGAGGGCATCACGCTCCGTTTTGGCGCCAAGATTCCCGGCTCCGTCATGCGCTTGGGTTTGGTGAACATGGACTTTGACTACGCGCGCGACTTTGGCACATCCCATAGCACCGGTTACGAACGCTTGCTCTACGATTGCATGATGGGCGACGCCACGCTCTTTCAGCGCGCCGACATGGTCGAAGCCGGATGGGCCGCCCTCGAGCCGGTTATCGACGTCTGGAAGGCCCTGCCCGCGCGCGGCTTTCCCAACTATGCCGCGGGCTCGTGGGGGCCTGCCGAAGCCGACGAACTTATGCAGAAAGACGGCCGCGCCTGGAGAAAGATCGATGAGGATCATGAAGATGCGAACAGCTGTGCGACGGCAATGGCCAAGCCTGCTAGTTCCTGACGCCAACGTAGCGAGCGAGTTCAGCCATGCATAAAGCTGCAACACAAAAGCAGGTTCGTATCTTCCCGGATGGCGCGGCCATCGCTCGTTATGCTGCGCAGAAGTTTGTAGAGATCGCCGCTGACGCCGTCGCGCAAAAAGGCTCGTTTGAAGTAGCGCTCTCCGGCGGCTCCACGCCAAAAACGCTCTACTCTTTGCTGGTAACGGATCCCGCTCTTCGCGCCAGGCTTCCCTGGGATAAAATGTTCGTGTTTTTCGGCGATGAGCGCCACGTTGGGCCGGACGACGCTCTCAGTAATTTTCGCATGGCCTCGGAGGCGATGATTTCGAAGTCGCCGTTGCAGCCCGCGCACGTCTTTCGTGTAAAGGGAGAATATCCGGAAGCCGAACAAGCGGCACTCGAGTACGAACGCGACATTCGCGCGCATTTCAAATTGTCCGACGCGCAATTCCCGCGCTTCGATCTTGTGCTTCTCGGCATGGGCGAGGAAGGACACGTTGCTTCCTTGTTCCCCGGAACCAAAGCCTTGCACGAAACTCGGCGCATCGCAGTGCATAATTGGGTAGGCAAGGTTTTGATGGACCGCATCACCCTCACGGCCCCGGCGATTAACAATGCCGCGAACATCGTCGCCATGGTCGCGGGCCTTGAAAAGGCGCCCGCGCTCACCGCCGTGCTGGAACACGTCTACGAACCCGAGCAGCTGCCGGCGCAGATGGTTCAGCCCGTCAACGGTAACCTGCTTTGGCTGGTGGACGCCGCGGCGGGCCGCATGCTCAAGAACGCGATTCGCGACTAAATCAGGAGAGTTCAATGGCAACGATCACCACCTCAAGTAAAGTGGAAGGCTATCTCGGCGCAAAAACCGAGTATCTTCTCGGTTTCAAATCGCCCAAGATTTCCCGGGAACGGCTGCACGTTCCCGGCCCGGATTTTATTGATCGCGTCTGGACCGCCTCCGACCGCAACAGCCGCGTCCTCACGAATCTTCAGCGCCTGTTTCATCATGGACGACTGCGCGGCTCCGGCTACCTCTCGATTCTTCCCGTGGATCAGGGCATCGAGCATTCTGCCGGCGCCAGCTTCGCGAAGAATCCCGATTATTTCGACGCCGAAAACATCATCAAGCTCGCCATCGAGGGCGGCTGCAACGCCGTGGCCTCCACGTTCGGCGTGCTCGGCTCCTGCTCGCGCAAATACGCCCACAAAATTCCCTTCATCGTAAAGATCAATCACAACGAGTTGCTCACCTTCCCGAACCGCTTCGATCAAGTTTTCTTCGGCACGGTGCAGGAAGCCTGGAACATGGGTGCGGCCGCCGTCGGCGCCACCATCTACTTCGGCTCCGATCAAAGCACCCGCCAGATCGTCGAAATCAGCCAGGCCTTCGCGCACGCGCACGAACTCGGCATGGCCACGGTTCTCTGGTGCTACCTCCGCAATAACGCTTTCAAAAAAGACAAGGACTATCACGTTTCCGCCGATCTCACCGGGCAGGCCAACCATCTCGGCGTCACCATCGAAGCCGACATCATCAAGCAGAAGCTGCCCGAAAATAACGGCGGTTACGCCGCCCTCAACATGGGCGACTCCAGCTACGGAAAATTCGACAAGCGCATCTATACCGAGCTTTCCAGCGATCATCCCATCGATCTCTGCCGCTACCAGGTCGCCAACTGCTATATGGGCCGCGCCGGGCTTATCAATAGCGGCGGCGCTTCCGGTGCCAACGATTTCGAAGACGCCGTCGTCACCGCCGTAATCAACAAGCGCGCCGGCGGCACCGGCCTCATCTCCGGCCGCAAAGCCTTCCAACGTCCCATGAGCGAAGGCGTGCAGCTTCTCAACGCCATTCAAGACGTTTACCTCAGCCCCGAAGTCACCGTCGCCTGATTTTCAGCCGCGCCGCGCGTACGTTTGCATCTCACAAATTTGGAGTGCCTCCGGCGTTGCCCGCGTCATCCGCTGGACCCCATTTTCTTCCAGACCGTAATCTGTTTTATTCTTTAGAATGTGCCTGCTGTAACCAAAGAAAGCTCGCCGCCTCTCTCTGACAGCGCTCCCGACCCGCAATTCACGCAACGTGCTCGGAAGCTTCGCGGCCTGCTCCTGGTTTCCTTCGGCTGCCTTCTGGCTCTCTTGATCGGCGCCGGTCTCGACGCATTGCGCTCGCTCCGCGAACTCGACGGCGTCGAACACGACGTAGCCTCCGGCTTCGCCGCACGCAATCAGGCGCTCTCGACCATCATCGTTTCCGTCCATCTCTACGATGACCAGATGCGCCGCTACCTTTTGCAGGACGAGCCCTCCGGCAAAAATCCCACTGCCGAAGACATCGCCCGCAAAATTGCCGAAGTCCGCTCCGCGCTCCACAGCTTTCCCGCTGCGGACGACTCTGCCGTGCAAACCCTCCTCGAGCGTATGCGCCAGCAAATTCTCGACCAGGAAAATTCTTTCGCCGACGTCCAGACCTGGGAGCCACAAAGCCGCCGCAAGCGGGCCCACGACTTCATCGGCGATACGCTCGTGCCCTGGCGCGCGCAAGTCCTCGAAATCTCCCAGCAGCTCTCCACCGCCAACAGCAAAATGCTCTCCGAACAAAACCGCTTGCTGGCCGCGCGCTTTCAGTCTCTCGAATTCCGCCTCGGATGGCTCATCGTTCTGGCCTTGCTCGCAGGCGTGCTGATTTCCGTCGTCTGCGGCTGGTATATCCTGCGCCTCGAGCGCCAGGGCCGTCTGCGTTACCAGGCGCTCGCGCGCAGCCGCGTCGAACTCGAAGGCTTGTCCGCTCGTCTTGTCGCCGTTCAGGAGCAGGAGCGCCGCTCCATCTCGCGCGAACTTCACGACGAAGTCGGGCAATCGCTCGGCGCGCTTCTCGTGGAAATTGGCCAACTCGGGAAACTCGTTCCCGGCGATGATCGCGTCGCGCAGGCGCAGCTCACCCACATCAAATCGGTCGCGGAAAATGCCGTCAAATCCGTCCGCGACATCGCCCTGCTTCTTCGTCCGCCGATGCTCGATGATCTCGGACTCGTCCCGGCGCTCGAATGGCAAGCGCGCGAAATCTCCCGCCGCAGTGATATGGAAGTCGAAGTCCACTCCGAGCGCGTTTCCGAAGACCTCTCCGACGAGCTCAAAGTCTGCATCTATCGTCTGGTGCAGGAAGCCTTGAACAATGCCGCATCGCACTCGTCCGCAAAAAACGCCAAAGTCACGGTGGCCCAGCGCGCTGGAAGCATCCACGTGGAAATCACCGACAACGGTTCCGGTTTCGATCCCGGGCACAGCCGCGGCATGGGCATTCTCGGCATGGAAGAGCGCGTGCGCTATCTCGGCGGGCGGCTCGCCATCGCTTCGGCTCCCGGCAAGGGCGCCACCGTGACCGCCGAAATTCCGGTGCAACCGCTACCTTCACCTGTCGAAAGCAGGTCATGAAAAAAATCCGCGTTCTTCTCGCCGACGACCACAAACTCATTCGCGGCGGCCTTCGCTTGCTCGTCGAACAGCAACCCGACCTCATCGTCATCGGCGAAGCCAACGACGGCCGCGAAGCCGTTTCACAGGCCAAGTCGCTCAAGCCCGACGTCGTCGTCATGGATATCGGCATGCCCAACCTTAACGGCATCGAAGCCGCCCTCCAGATCACGCAAACGCATCCTGAAATTTCCATCGTCATGCTCAGTATGCACTCCGATGAAAGCTACGTTCTCCGCGCGCTTAAATCCGGGGCCAAAGGCTATCTCCTCAAGGACTCCGCCGAATCGGATCTCATCAAAGCCGTGCACGCCGTCGCCGATGGCAAATCCTTCTTCAGCCCCGCGGTCAGCAAAGTCTTGCTCGATGATTACGTACGCAAGCTCAAACGCAGCGGCGCCGAAGATACCTATGACCTGCTCACTCCGCGCGAGCGCGAAATTCTGCAGCTCGTCGCCGAAGGCAAATCCAACAAGGACGTCGCCAATCTCTTGAATCTCAGCGTCTACACCGTCGAAACGCACCGCTCCAACATCATGGAAAAACTCAACCTCCGCGGCATCCCCGAGCTCATCCTCTTCGCCGTCCGCAAAGGCATCATTTCCTAGACCCGCCGGATGATTTCAGCTCTGACCATTACTTGCGTACTGCTCTGGATTTCGCGGACATCCGGTATTATTGGAATGCGTCTTGGTTACCCGGTCTCCACTGGCTGCTGACCGCGCAAAGAAGGATGAATGATAATTACGGAGTTAAAGGTCGCGTCCGCAGACTAGAGCAACGCAAGCAATGGGGCTTCAGCGAAGGCCCCTTAAATCAAGTCCCGAATTTCGCCAACTACGACGTCGAGTTTTCCTCCACTGGGCTCGTTCTCGCAAAATCCTCATATACGCATGGCGGCGCAGTCCATCGATCCACGCGCTTCGAATATAACCCTGCCGGACAATTGGTCCACTCCGAAGAGTTCGACAGCCACGGCCAGAAGCTAGAAGTTTCGGAGTTCGTCTATTCCGAAAGTAAATGCAAATGGGTAACTCGTGATGTGTCAGGAGCCACGACTAGCCACGGCGTCGACGAATTTGACGGCACAAACTTAGTTCTCTCTTCCCGTTACGACAGCAAAGGCAACCCCAAAAGCCTCAAGTCGTTCGAGTATGAGGAAGGCAAGCTCTCCCGGTCGGTCTCCAAATACTACGGCTACGATGGCGCCGTGAGCGAGCAATGGATGACGTTTTACGATGCAATGGGAAGAGCCGCAAAAACCTTTGGTCTTAGGGCCGACGGGTCGCCTCTCGGCGACGGAAAATACGCTTACGAGTATGACCGAGAAAGCCGTCAGATTAAGGTGTGGACTTTCAATGATTGGGAAGACGTCGCATGCTCCGTCAGCGTTTCGGAATATAGGAACGATGCCGCCGGTAATTGGGTGGAGCGGCACGATTTCCACCGCTCCAAGAACGACTCCCGATGGACGAAGACAACGACGACCAGAACGCTCAGCTATTTTCCGGCGGATTAGCCCGGTTTTCTCACCAGAAGTGAGTAACTGAAGCAGATTGGAAGTAGAAAAAGGCCGCATTCTCAGGCATAACTGCGTTGTCGAAGCGTAGTTGACGCTAAGAGGAGGCGGCCTTTTCTATGACAGA